>PDWI01005711.1_pt1 | contig 15910 bp, 13 predicted proteins | sample 1430891 | NCBI WGS metagenome assembly PDWI01 (sample SAMN01162508, study PRJNA174530) | Oral metagenome, whole genome shotgun sequencing project. | biome: Marine environment; feature: Marine mammal; material: Swab sample of the gingival sulcus; isolation source: swab sample of gingival sulcus...
AATGCAGAGGGTAACAAAGTATATGCTTTTACAGACCTTTTATTATATTGGAGCTATGTACTCCTAGGGCTTGCTGCTCTTAGTACATTAGTCTTCGCTATCAAGAGTTTAATCGAATCATTTGGTCGCAACCCTAAGAATGCCCTAATTTCTGTTGGAGGTTTCTTAGCTCTTGTTACACTACTTTTCATTACTTACCTTATTGGTGATGCTACACCAATCCCAGGTAACGACGAAGGTGGTTTTAACACAGAGGGTTGGCTTAAGCTAACAGATATGTGGATTTATTCTACGTATGTGCTAGTAGGGCTTAACGTGCTTGCTGTCCTATGGGGTGGAATTAAGAGTCTTATCAATAAGTAATCCTAGTAATCAACGTATAAAAAACTGAAAGCATTATGGCTAGAAGAGCAAAAAAGACACCGGGGATCAATGGATCGTCATCAGCCGACATCGCTTTTATGTTGCTTATCTTTTTCTTGATTACTACTTCAATGGATACTGATAAGGGACTATTGAGGCGTTTGCCTCCATTAGCACCCAAGCAGCAGAACGATAAACCTGTTGAGGTGAACGAGCGTAACGTAATGCGTTTGCTTGTAAACCGAAATGACGAGATTGTGATCTCTAAATCACTGAACGAAATTGAACTTGTAAAGATAGAAAACTTGAAAGATCGTGCAGTAGAGTTCATTTTGAACCCTAATGACGACCCTAATTTGCCAGAGAAGAAAATGCGTGAGTGTGGTATTCTTGGTAATCAAATGGTTGTAACTGCAGGTTATGCAATTTCACTTAAGAGTGAGATTGAAAGTAGCTATCAAATGTTCGTAAACGTTCAGAACGAATTATTACGTGCATACAAAGAAGTGTGGGAGACTTACGCTCAGAAGAAGTTTAAGAGAAGCTTCGAGAGCTTAAATAAGGCTCAAAAGAAAGCCGTTACTGAGGCTTATCCTATCCACATCTCTGAGATGCCATTGTCTAATCTAGATAAGAAGTAAAGAGAGTTATGGGAAAGTTTAATAAATCAGGAGGGCGCGAGATGCCCGAATTGAATACAGCTTCATTGCCTGACTTAGTCTTTGCATTCTTGTTCTTCATTATGATGGTAACATCAATGCGTGAAGTAACGCCAAAGATTAGCTACAACAATTTGCCAAACGCTACTGAGCTTACTAAGCTTGAAGAGAAGTCATTGGTTACCTTTATCTATATCGGTAAGCCAACAGACGCTTATAAGGCTAAGTACGGTAGTAACTCAGCAATCCAGCTTAACGACCAGCTTACACAAGACCCTGAGGCTGTGTATAGCTACGTAAAGCAAGCTGAAGGTAAGATTCGTGATGACCGTAAGAAACTGATGCAAGTTTCAATTAAAGCTGACCGCTTCACAAAGATGAATATCATCTCTGAAGTAAAGGAGCAACTACGTAAGGCTGATGCCTTGAACGTAAGTTATTCTTCTCGTCAGCAAGCTGAAAAGAAGTAAATGATGTAATCATCGTTTTAATTATATAAAAAAGTGGGCGAATGTCAAAAGACATTCGCCCACTTTTTTGGGCTAATATGGAATTGCCTTGCAAAGGAAGATCTTAGGATTGTATTCGCACTTTTGTTTTCAGATAGAACGGGTTCAAAAAGTTTAGCGGAAAAGTCAAATGAGTTAAGCGCTAAACTTCTAAAAGTTTTCCGCTAAAGTTTCAAAAGTTTTTGGGAAAGTTTTTTTGAGCATTTCAAGGAATGCCTTATCTCCCTATTAAACAAGTGCTTAAGAACACTTATTCAAAGTCTATTTTTTCGACAAAAGCATTCATTTTCATCTTGCTAAATTATCGACTTAGGAGCGCGCACTTTGCTTTGGTTACTGAGATGGTGGCTAAGCCTTATTGAAGCGCCTAAACAATAAGCCAAACATATAAGACAGCGATGAGTTCTGACAGAACTTCAACAGGCTCTGCAACCGAAGAACTCATTACTATAACATAAGTACGTTTAGCAAGGGTTTAAGCGCATACTTCCCTTCTTATAATAAAAAGGGTAGTATTCTTTAGAGATGTAAAAAAGGCTGTAGCCAATTAGCTACAGCCTTTTCTTTAGTAAAAACCTATACTAGTCTTAGAAACGAAGACCTACTGTTAGGTAGAACTCATTGTTCTTAGTATCTAGGTTCTCAAAATCAGATACGCTAGTTAAGCCCCAAGTAGTACCTAGACGAAGGTAATAATTCAAATACTCAGCAGCTACAGAAGCACCAACTCCAGCTTCAAAACGCTTAAAGAATTCCGCTTTATAGTTATCAATAGATGGGTCTTCCACAGAAAATGATGAGTCAAAAATTTCGCCGAAATTATCTAGCCCTTCTTTAAACCCTTCAGGCAACTCATAAATTGTCTTTGATGATATACCATAAGAAACATAAGGACCAATTTCCGCTGAAACAGAGAACTTCTCAGGAACTACAGCAAAACGAAAACCAAGATTAACTGGTAAGCTTAAAACGTGAGTACGAATTTTAGCACTTTCAGCCCCCTCAGTCTTGAATAAATCTTGAAGAGCATCAGTTGTTAGCTTAGTACCTCCCATATGGTAGTTAAGACCTGTTGCAGCATAAACCATAGGAGAAAACTGAAACTCAAGACCAATACCAGCACGAACACCAGCAAGCATACTTAGATCAAGATCTTTCTCTTTAAACTCCTGAGTCATATTAGTAAGGTTACCCCCAACTTCTGCACGGAAACCTAACTTTTGTGCGTTTAGACTGAAAGCTCCAACCAAGGTTGCACAAACCACTAAAAATAATTTCTTCATAATCTTTATTTATTAAAATTAAACCTATTTCCACCTGCAAATGTAGTAATTTTATTTGAAATAGAAAAAAAATTAAAATACCATCGTCCCCTTCTTCCCTCTCCCCAAACAAAACAGACACATCAGTTTCCTATTAATCTGCCTCTTATAGAGAAGATTTAGTTAAGGCTATCTTAAAAGTCAAGGCGCTTGTAACGCCTGCGTACTTCAGACATTGGGAGGCGTTGCTGGTAGTGCCACCATTCGCGACGGTAAGGTCTTAGTCCAACGGCAGACATTATGCCCCTTAGAAGCTTTCGATTGCGCCAAACGGCTTGACTAATCTTGCCTTGATCAAGCCACAAGTCCTCCTGCCCCGTATGAGCCTTCCAGCCAAAATGGTCAAAAGGTGTCCCCATATCTAGGGCTTTACCTCGCTCATCTAGGATAGAGATGTCCACAGCAACGCCATAGTTATGTCGTCCGCCTCGCTTAGCCTCTGCCACGTAAACCGCAAGAGGAGTTCCTTCGACCAAAGCCCTCATCTGCTTCTGAACGCTCATCGGACGAGCAGCATCGTAGATAACAAAGCGATAACCGTGGTGTTTCTGCGACAAAATCTTCTGAGCCTTGGCGATTTTTCTTGCAAAACCTTTCTCCAAATACGCACACTCTAAGTCGCCATACATATCGCGCCCAACGAAATTATCCTCACTGCTATACTTTAGTTCTACAACAATAGCAGGCGCAAGGTCAGTGATATTCACAAGACCTTGCGCCTGCATTTTATATTCTAACTTAGAAACTTGTGCTTCTAAACCAAAGTGTATTGTCAAGCTCAGCAATAAGCTCAAGAATATCTGAGGCATTCTATTTCTTCGCTTGTACAATATATGCACGCTCTATACGAACGGGCTTCTTCGGATTATCCACTTCGTCCGTCTCAAGGCGCTGGATTTTATCAATCGTTTTCCAACCATCTATCAAGCGACCAAAGACAGTATATTCACCATCTAACTCAGGCGTTCCGCCCTTGAACATATAACGCTCTCGCTGTTCGGGCGTATAATGAAGTTTATTTTTCTGCTCAATCTCGTCAAGGTCAAAGTCCGTATAATACTTCCCCGTTACGATATAGAACTGCGTTTCAGAAGACTTACGCTCAGGATTGACCTCGTCAGGCTGACGAGCAGCAGCCAGAGCTCCACGCTCGTGTACGAAGCGCTCAGGCATTATTTCTGCCTCAAGCACTCCAGCTGTAGAGTCCTCAGGCAAGAGGTTTTCTTTTTGCCAAGTTTTAGTTTTGAGATTACCTCCCTGAACAACGAAGTTTCTAATAACACGATGAAAGATAACATTATTATATGCCTTCTCATCTATCAAACGTAGGAAGTTCGCTCTATGCTTAGCAGTCTCGTTATATAACTCGACGGTGAAGTCTCCCTTGCTCGTTTCAAAGCGAACTCTTGTACGTTCGGCAGGCTTGGTATCTTGCGACCATAGGCTCAAGCCAACCGAGGCAACCAGCCAACAAAATGTCGCTAAAAATATAGTTCTCATAATTTTTATGTCTATTTGTATTATACGATCAGTTGTCGTCTTGTATCGTTACTAGCATCGCCTGTCGTGATGAAGGCATTGTCGTCAATATCAAGAACGAGTTTCTTTAAGTTTTGTAAGTTTTTGCGCTGAATGATGATGAAAATAACGTCGCGCTCTTTGCCGTGGTACATACCCCTTCCGTGCAGAAATGTGCCACGAATCCCCATCTTCGTTACCAGCTCTTCTCGTATCTCATTTGGCTTTTCTGAGATAATAAAGACAGACTTATGCGGATTGACAGGTTGCAAAGCATCTACAACCTTGCCATAGATAAAAATCGTCAGCCACGAATAGAGCGGAACTTTCCAGTCGTGTAGAGCAAGCAATCCAAACAAAACAACGATAGAGTCAATAATCATTATCAAACGGCTCACGCGGAGGTTTGTCTTCTTCGCCAAGACTTGAGCTAAGGTATCCGTCCCTGCACAGCTTGCGCCAGCAAGGAAGACTAGATAAACACCCAAACCAAGGATTGCCCCACCATAGCAGGCAGAGAGAATGTGCTCGTCATCAACCAAAGGCATTGACGAAGAGAAGAAGTTAATTAAGTCCGTAAAGCCTGCAATCAAAAGAAAGGTTACAATCGTTTTAAAGGCAGATATCTGCCCCATATTACGCACCACAAGGAGAAAGAATGGAATGTTAAAGCAAAGCGCAATAACACCAATAGGCAAACCATTCTCAAAGCCCCACAAGCCTTGCGTTAGATAATTGATGATAATCCCCAAACCGTAGATGCCCCCTGGGACGACGTTATAAGGTGCAAGAAAGAGCGCATAGCCAATAGCTATGAGCATCGTTCCTACAAGGATAAAAGCAAAATCGCGAACTAATCCTTTAGTTGTAAACTCTGTTTGCTCAAATTCATCCATTAGTTTGTATCATCATTGTTTGACATTAAATAAGCTTTGATGAAGGCGTCAATATCTCCGTCCATAACGGCTGAGACATTGCTCGTTTGGTAATTCGTTCTATGATCCTTAACGCGTCTATCATCGAAGACATAACTCCTAATCTGAGCACCCCACTCAATCTTTTTCTTACCTGCCTCAACCTCTGCTTGTGCAGAACGGCGCTTCTCAAGCTCTCGCTCATAAAGCTCCGAACGTAAAAGACGCAAGGCATTTTCTCTATTAATTGTTTGCGTACGTCCTTCGGTATTTTCGATGACAATCTCCTCCTGAATGCCTCGCTCTTTGTCAATATACTGGTAATGCAAGCGTACGCCTGTCTCAACCTTATTGACATTCTGTCCACCAGCTCCGCCAGAGCGGAAGGTATCCCACGAAAGCAAAGCCTTATCAATCTCAATATCTATGCTATCATCAACGAGAGGCACGACAAAGACGGAAGCAAAGCTCGTCATACGCTTCCCCTGAGCATTGAAAGGTGACACCCTCACAAGGCGATGAACGCCATTCTCGCTCTTGAGGAAGCCATAGACTTGTTCGCCCTCAATCTGCATTGTCATCGTCTTAATGCCAGCCTCATCGCCATACTGCCAGTTGGTAATTTGCACTGAATAGCCCTGCTTGTCACACCAACGCTGATACATACGTGCCAGCATCTCTGCCCAATCTTGGCTCTCCGTTCCCCCAGCACCTGCATTGATTTTCAGGACTGCTCCGAGCTTATCTTCCTCCTCGCGGAGCATATTCTTTAGCTCAAGACGTTCAACCTCAGCAAGCGTTTTATTATAGCACTCGTCTAATTCCTCCTCAGAAGTAATGCCTTCCTTGCAGAACTCATAAGCTAAGCCAAGCTCTTCCCCTAAGGTAGAGACATAATCATAGCTCTCTACCCAGCGCTTTAGCTCCTTAAAGACTTTCATCTGAGCCTCCGCTCGCTCGGGGTTATCCCATAGCTTAGGGTCGGCAGAGCGTAGCTCTTCCTCAGCTAGTTGGACGCGTTTGGCATCAATATCTAAATAAGCTCCAAGCTCGGCAATACGTCTTTGTAAGCTCAGTCCTTGTTCTTCTGTTATCATCTACTATCTATTGCGGATTTTCAGAGAGACCTTCGGCGTACATTTGCTCAATCACGTCGGCGTACTTCTCTTTGATAACCTTACGCTTAAGCTTCAGCGTCGAAGTCAATTCCCCTGTCTCTGCAGAGAATGGCTCAGTAAGGAGCGCAAAGCGCTTGACCTTTTCATACTGAGCGACAGAGCCTAGAGCGCCTTCTAAGTGCGACATTACAAGGCGATGCACCTCGTGATCTTTAGCAAGCTCTTCATTTGTAAGCGTAGCAGGTACGCCACGCTCCTGAGCCTCCTTGCGAAGCATTTCCCAGTTTGGATAGAGCAAGGCGCTGACAAACTTATAACCATCACCAATGATAGCCGACTGCTCAAAAATCTGATCTACAGTAATCAAGTTCTCAAGCATCTGAGGTGCAATGTATTTTCCGTTTGCGGTCTTGAAGAGATCCTTAATACGCTCCGTAAAGTAAAGCGTATTACCTTCAAGACGACCTGCATCTCCCGTGCGGAAGAAGCCGTCCTCTGTGAAGCTTTCCTTGTCAGCCTCAGGATTATTGTAATAGCTCTTAATGACTGTATCGCCACGAAGCTGTATCTCACTTGTATCGGGGTCAATACGTAGCTCAACAGTATCAAGCACTTCTCCTACCGAACCAAGCTTAAAGCCCTTCTTAGGGAAGAAAGAAACCGTCGCTGTAGACTCAGACAAGCCATAAGCATAACAAATAGGTATGCCCACAGATATTAGAAATTCGCAAACCTCATCCGAAAGTGCAGCTCCGCCTGTTGGGAAGAGACGCCCTCTATGTAAGCCAAGGACACGCTTCAACTTAGAGAATAATGTCTTGTCGTAGATTTTGTTCATCAGTTTAATATGGAAAGGCGCTTCTTTGCCTTTACTGATGTAATCAAAGCGATAAGTCTTCCCCACGCTAATGGCGTGCTTCATCAAGCGCTGGACCAAGCTTGGCGAGCTGTCAATCTTCTCTCTAACACCTGCATAAACCTTCTCCCAGAAGCGTGGCACGTTACACATTATCGTTGGACGAATAACGGGCAGAACTTCTAAGATTTTCTTCGGATCTCGAAGAATGGCAATAGTGATACCATTCTGCAAGCAGAAATAACTCCACACCTTCTCAAAGATATGGCTCATCGGCAAGAAGCTAAGCGTCGTATCCTTCGAATTGATATAAGGGAATTTTTCCATATGTACGACAATCTGCTTCATCATATTATAATGATGGAGTGGCACACCCTTAGGACGTCCCGAAGTTCCTGAAGTATAGATGATAACCCCGAGGTCAGTTGCCAAAGCTTGTGAAGCCCTTACATTGGCGATATTCTCATTGTTTTTTGAGTCTCCACGACGAATAAACTCATCATAATAAACCGAAGTTCTATCGTCCTTTGCAAGTACGACATCACTATCAAAGATGATAATACGCTTAATCATCTCGCCTTTCTGCTGGACTTCATAGGCGTTGTTGTACTGAAACTGGTCGCCAACAAACATTAGTTTAACCTCTGCATCTCGCACAATGTAGTCCACTTGTTCTGGCGTGCTCGTTGAATAAATCGGCACCGAAACGCCTCGCATCATATACAAACCCAGCTCTGCCACAAGACCATTCAAAAGGTTTGGGTGATAGAAGCCCACACGTTCGCCAACCTCCAAGCCTTCGCGCGCAAAAGCCTTAGCTGCATCAAGGCTCAGTTCAGACATCTCAGAACCGTTTAACTTCTCCCACTTATTACGCTCTTCATTAAAATGTTTGATGAGTGTTGTGTTCGCATATTTAGTAGCAAAGCGATAAGAAAACTCTGCCAAGTGATATTGTTGTTGCATAATCGCTATTATTTTTTCATTTCTTCTTATTGCAAAGATACAGATAATCCCTTTAATAATACGCTTCTCTCGCCCCTCTTGCCCTCTGAATTTTTATTATTTCTCCTAATCCTTTTTCTCTTTCATCAGAACAAGCAAAAGAAAGCACTAAAAAACTCAAAACACGACGAACTACTTGTCTGTAAATCAAGAAATAAGTATTTTTACAAATAAACTACATTGATATGAATAACATCTCTATTAAAAGGAATAAGAACGAACTTTACTTAAAGTTAAGCCAAGCTAAGAAATCGAATTTAGCCATACGATTGACAGGGGGCTTAGCCCTATGTATATTCTTAATTCCTATATTGTTGATACCTATTTTAGAGGTTCAGGTTACTTTGGGGACTTTTCTTGTTATAGCTCTTAATTGGGTTATTGTAGGCTATTTAGGGAGGCTATACCTTTGGAATAAGTACGGAGTTGAGAACTTTTTCATAACTAAAAAGAAGATCAAAATCATCTGCGACTATAAGCTTTTTAAGGATACTGTTGGTGAATATGAGTTTGAAAATATTGAAGTTCTATTCTTTCAAGACAAGAAGTTGATATATGCAGAATCGACTCCGAAAAAAGCTTATAGGAATAAATATAGTTGCATTGTCTTCAAGGTAGATGAAGAATATATTAAATCAGTCAATGAACTGCCTATTGCCAATATCCTAGATATTGCAAAAAGACTAAGACAACTCTAAATTATAATCTCTAATACAGACAAGGCTATGAAACGAAAAGTATATATTTGGGGGCTATTAATTTGGGGACTGATTTTCTCAAATTGTACTATCTCTAAGCAGAAGAAGTTAAAGGGCAATGAAATTGCTATTTATCAAAAGGCATTTGACAGCTTGAAGACAACTCTTTCAGGAGAAGCTCCCCTAGTCATATCTCCATTTTCTACAGACCAAGACCGTTCTTGGTTTTATAGTGCAACACCAAAACAATATAAGCACCGACTCTCAATAGGTTATTCATTAAATGAGCCATATTTAGACATATTGCAATATATAAAAGGAAATAGGACACTCAGTCCTAATATCAATCTTTGTTTTTTCTCTCCAATAGATAAAAATAATACAATCGTTGCTGAGATATACCATAATGTCCCTCTGAATTATGTTCAAAAGAAACGTAGCAAAATGCCGTATTTTAGTGGGTGTGACAGAACTATGTATTGTTTCTTTTTTGACAAGCAAAATAAGATTAAATATATTGTCAAAAGCAAGATTTATGAGTAAATAAAAACGGCACAGGGGAGGCTTTGATAGCCTCCCCTGTGCCGTAGATGTGTTAGGACAAAGCCCTAAAAAAAACTTACTTCTTTCGGAAAGTTTGGATAAGAACCTTCAAAGCTCCTGAAGCCCACAGCGCCCAAAGGACTAGGACAGGCTGAAAGAGCAAACGGATAAAGCGCGCTCTGTCAGTCGTCAGTACAAAAGCATCAATGTGATTGACATATTGATTGATATTCCCAGGGAAAACAGCGATGAAAAAGGCTGCCAAAATTAGTCCTATCTGAACCTTAATCTTTCCGCCCCAAACCATTGCTAAGCCCATTAGAATTTCGATAACGCCTGAGACAACAACGACTAAGTCAATCAAAGCCGTGTCAGTCGTTAGCCACGTTGGCACTTGCGCATAGAAGTCTAGGCGTCTGAAAGTTAAATGTCCTACGCCTGCATAAATCATCATTACCCCGAGCAGGATACGGAATACATTCTGTAATGTTGAAGTTTCAATCTGTGCTGTTGCCAGCTTTTTTAATAAACTCATTTCTTTTTCTTCTTAATTATTCATTTTGTCTAATTCATAAACTATTTTCTCTTAAGAAAGGTTCATTTCGCCTCTCTCAAAGCAAAATTAAATTACTGATTTACAAAGGCTTGAAAATGCAATAATTCAAGATAAAAAGTTTTCCCATAAACTTCTGAAAGTTTTCCGCTAAACTTTTTTGAATTTAACGCTAAAGTGATTTGACTTTTCCCATAAACTTTTTCAAAGTAATGCAGCCTCCTTTTTATAGCTTTGCAAAATGAGCTTTCTTCGATTATTTCAATAGAAGCAGAATGAGCAAAACCTTTCCCCTTCAAGATGAAGGGGTGGACACGAACGAGGTCGTAGACCTTAGTGAGGGGACGGGGTAGTTTGATGTAAACGAGAAACTTACGCATTTAGCAAAAAGGTCATACTACCCCGTCAGTTGCAGTCGCTTTGCTCCTTTACTGCCACCCCTTCATCTTGAAGGGGAAAGCTTAAAGGAAAACTGACCTTCCTTGGCAAAGCGAAAAAGGCTAGCTATATCAAAGAAAGCCGATATTTGCTCTGATACTTTGCGCTATTTCTATTAAATTTGTAGTATTCAATGAATAAAAGATATGAAAGGATATAGATTAGTTATCATCTTAGTGCTGATGAGCGTTGCCATTGGCTCGGCTTATGCGCAGGCTAAGATGGCAGAAAAAACAGTAATGACAGACGGAAATGTTCAGGATATTGAACTGAAGAATTGGGCATATAAAGCCATTGACGGAGAGGAGTGGGAGCAATGCTCAGCCCCAAGCCTTGTGCAGGAGAACCTCATCAAGGCAAAGAAACTGCCCCTGCCTTACCTTGCAGATAACGAAAAGCTGGTTCAGTGGATAGACGTAAAGGATTGGCTCTATCAAACAAATTTCTCCATTGATACAGCTCCAACTAAGGAAAAGCCTCTTTACCTTGAGTTTGAAGGCTTAGATACTTACTGCACGATTACGCTCAATGGCGAGAAGCTTGGCGAGACGGATAATATGTTTCGTGCCTATTGTTATGATATTTCTTCCGCAGTGCGTCTTGGGGAGAACCGCTTAGTTTTGCATTTCCATTCGCCACTTAAGAAGACCTATCCTCAATACCTTTCTAATGGTTTCAACTATCCAGCGGACAATGACCACGCAGAGATTCATCTAAGTCCCTTTACACGCAAAGCCCCTTATCACTACGGTTGGGACTGGGGAATGCGTTTACTAACTGTAGGGATTTGGAAGCCAGTATATTTGCTTCAGTACAATCAAGTGGCTTTAAGCGATTTCAAGCTTGAAACAGAGATTAAATGGCAGGGCAAAAAGGCGGAAAGTGCCATTGTAAATCTTGATTTGGAGCTTCAGAACTTCGCAAAAGAAGATGTTTATTATGCTATTCAGCTGACGAACCCACAGAAAGAAATAACTAAATATACACGCAAGCTCTACAAAGGTAAGCCCATCTCTTTGCTGATTGATGAGCCTCAACTTTGGTGGACTAAGGCTTGGGGCAAGCCCAATCTCTATGAAGTGGAAGTTATTCTATCCGATAAAGAGGGAAACGTTTTGGCACAAAAGCGTAAGACTTTTGGCATTAGGGAATTGGAGTTTATCAACGAAAAAGATAAGCTGGGCAAGAGCTTTTACTTCAAGCTCAACAAAGAGCCACTTTTTATCAAAGGAGCAAACTACGTACCAAACGAACAAATCCTTACTCTGCGTAAGGAGGAAGACTTTGACAAACTTTTTAAGGCGATTGATTTTGCGAATCTGAATATGGTACGCGTCTGGGGCGGTGGCATCTATGAATTGGACGAATTCTACGAGCGTGCCGACAAGGAAGGCGTACTTATTTGGCAAGATTTTATGTTTGCTTGCACGGCTTATCCGAGAGATAAGGCTTTTCTGAAGAATGTAAAAGAAGAAGCTATCCAACAAGTTAAGCGACTGCGTCATCACCCTTGCATAGCTCTATGGTGTGGGAACAATGAGATTGAGGAAGCTATTAAGTATTGGGGCTGGCAACGTAAGTTCAGTGAAGAGCATTATAAGGTCATAGCCAAGTCTTATAAGCCTCTCTTTGAGGAACTTTTGCCCAAGGTCGTTAAGGAGCTTGCCCCTAAGCAAAGTTATATTCACGGTTCGCCAATGGAAGCGAATTGGGGCAGACCGAAGTCTTTCACCTATGGAGATAGCCACTATTGGGGCTTATGGTACGGCGCGGAAGACTTCAACACTTTTGACAATAAGCCTCTGCGTTTTGTTTCAGAGTTTGGCTTTCAGGCATTTCCGCCGATGAAGACGATTGAAACCTTCGCAGAGCCCAAAGATTATAACCTTGAATCTGAGGTAATGCGTTGCCATCAGAAAGCAAGCACAGGCAATAGCCTTATCAAGAAGTATATGGCGCGTGCCTACCCTGTTCCTGAACGTTTTGAGGACTTTGTCTATGTGAATAACGTCCTACAGATGGAAGGAATGGAGTACGTAATGCGTACGCTTCGCCGTCAGCGCCCGACCTGTATGGGGGCTTTGTACTGGCAACTGAACGACTCGTGGACTGCCATTTCGTGGAGTGGCATTGACTATTTTGGCAACTATAAGGGCTTGCATTATGGCGCTCGTCGTGCTTTCGCGCCAGTGAACCTCAGCTATGAACACAGTATAGACAAACAGCAACTTATCTTCTATGTGAATAACGATTTACTTTCAGAGCAAAAAGGCTTAAAGCTTCGCTATAAATCAATGGATTTCTATGGCGGGCAACAAGTGAATGGGCAGGTTGATTTACCAGAGATTAAGGCTAATGTCAGTCAAAGGATTCTAAATTTTAATTTAGATAATCTGAATGCCGAAAAGGTTTATATCTTTGAGCTATGGGACGGCGACAAGTTGCTTGACAAGCTTCTCTATTACAAAGTAAAGAGTAAGGACTTGACTTTGCCAAAGGCAGAGTATGAAACGACTTATAAGTGCGCAGAAGACGGGCGTGCTAAGCTATATATCAAAGCTAAAACGCTTGTAAAGAATTTCTATCTTGACCTACCAATTCAAGGCTTGTTCATCAGCGATAATTACTTTGACCTCTTGCCTAATGAGGAGCGCATCATTGAGCTGCGCAGCCCACTCCTCAAGAAAGGCAAGCAATATCCGCTTAGCATTAAGACAATGAACGACTTAATCGCTCAATAAGAGCGCTTAGCGTTTGTAAAGACTTCCTAAGAAAAACCTTTATTTGAGGTATAAAAAAAGGACGAACTCGCTTGAGTTCGTCCTTTCATATTGTTAGAGTTAACTTACTCCACAGCTAATTGCCTATAGGTTGAACGTTGCACCAACCTTAAAGTAAGAAATGTTTGTACTTCCTTCAGCGAAAACGCCAAAACCTCTAGTGAAAAGATATCTAGCACCTAGCGCAAAACCGAAACCAAAAGAGCCTTCAGTACTCATTTCGCTAGTCTTATTCTCTTCATTGAAATTAGGATAACGCTCCAGTTGAAGTCCTGCCATAGCAGAAACATAAGTATCAAGATTTTCCAACCACTCGTAGTGCCAAGAGATACGAGGACCAAAGAATGAGTCAAAACCAGAATCACCTGCATAATCAAAGCCTTGCACCTCAATCTGAGCACCAAGACCGATTGATCCATAATCAAAAAGATTGGATACAAGAGAACGCTCATAAGTAAGAGATAGTGGAGGTAAAGACTGATTCTTCGTTTTACCAACGCCAATACCTAGATTAACCATACTCTTGCCTTGCTCAAAAGTCTCTTGAGCTGTAGCAACATTGCCTCCCAAAAGGAAAGCTAACACAACTGAAAGTGTTACGACAAACTTTTTCATATTCATTTAAATTTAATTGATTTATTCTACCCGCAAAGTTAATACTTTTTTAATAATTCTTTTTAGCCTTCAAGCTCAAGGGCTATTTCGCCCCACTTTTCTTCAAGACCTTCAAGCTCTTGCCTCAGCTCTTGGTAGCGCTGTAAGATATCAACATCTCCGTCTTGTGCCTGCCCCTCAGCCAGCTTAGTCTCTAAAGCTTTAAGCTCATTCTCAATAAGTTCACTGCGGTTTTCAATGGCTTTTAATTCCTTCTGAAGAGCACGTATGCGCTTATTCTCTTCCTTCTGCTGGGCATAGCTCTTCGCCCCCTCTTCATTCGTTGCGTTAGGTCTCCGTTGCTGTACCTGCTCTCCTCGGGGATTAGAACGCTCATCAGCGAATTCCTCTTGATTACGCTTATTGAGCCAATCGTAGATGCCTCCCATATGCTCTAGGACACGCCCCGAACGGAACTCATAAATGCGACTAACTAAGCCATCTAGAAACTCCCTATCGTGCGAAACGACAATCACTGTCCCCTCAAAGTTTAAGATGGCCTCTTTCAGCACTTCTTTGGAGCGAATATCTAAGTGGTTCGTTGGCTCGTCTAGAATAAGCAGGTTCGCAGGACGGAGCAAGAGCTTAATCATCGCCAAACGACCACGCTCTCCCCCACTGAGAACAGAGACTTTCTTCTCGTTTGCCTCGCCTCCGAACATAAATGCTCCGAGTAAATCGTTGATATGTGTGCGGGTTTCTCCCTCGGCTTCAAGGTCTATCGTTTCAAAAACGGTCAGATTATTGTCTAACTCTTGTGCTTGCGTTTGAGCAAAATAGCCGATTTCTACATTATGCCCTAGTTCTAGTTTGCCGACATAATCCTCAATCTCGCCCATTATACACTTAATCATCGTGGACTTCCCTGCCCCATTCTTCCCAACAAATGCAACCTTTTCGCCTCGCTCAATCGTAAACTTTGCATCGCTGAAGACCTGATGCTCGCCGTAAGACTTCGCTAAGTCCTCCACAACTACAGGATAAGCCCCCGAAGTAACCGCAGGGCGGAAGCGGAAGTGCATAGAGCGTCTATCAATTTCATCTAACTCAATCCGTTCAACTTTCTCAAGCTGTTTGATACGGCTTTGCACCTGTACAGCCTTCGTTGCCTTATAACGGAAGCGCTCGATGAAGTCCTCCGTCTCTTGTATGCTCTTCTGTTGATTCTCGTAAGCGCGACGTTGCTGTTCAAGGCGTTCCTCTCTTAGCTGAAGGTAATGAGAGTAGTTCGTTTTATAATCGTGTAAGCGCCCCATCTCTAATTCAATCGTTCGCTTCGTCGTAGCGTCAAGGAAAGCGCGGTCGTGCGAAATAAGCAAAAGAGCTGAACTGCTGGAGACAATGAATTTCTCTAGCCAACGGATAGATTCAATATCAAGGTGATTGGTAGGTTCGTCCAATAAGAGAATGTCAGGCTTCTGAAGTAAGATTTTAGCTAACTCAATACGCATTCGCCAGCCTCCGCTGAAGGTACTGCTCTGACGGTGAAAGTCTTCTCGTTCAAAGCCTAGACCTAAAAGAGTTCGCTCAATCTGTGCGTGATACGAACCTGAATTGATGATTGATAGCTCGTCATTCTTTTGACTATAAAGTTCAATAAGTTCGCCATAACTAGCGCTCTCGTAATCTGTACGTTCGGCAAGCTCTTGCCCAAGCTCATCAACAAGCTTCTGAAGCTTAGCGATATGACTGAAAACCTCCTCGCATTCCTCATAGACGGTTGAGCCGTCCTTGTGTTGCATTACTTGGGGCAGGTAGCCAATGCTTACGCCCTTATTGATACTAATCGTCCCTGTCGTTGGACTTTCCTGTCCTACAATCAGTTTTAGCAATGTGGATTTTCCAGCTCCATTACGCCCTGCAATCGCAACACGTTCTTTGGCAGAAATAACAAAAGATAAGTCAGAAAAAAGAGCCGTCCCCCCAAAGAGGACGGAAACATTATTGATTGAAATCATTCTATATTCATTAGTCTTTTTG
>PDWI01005712.1_pt1 | contig 15908 bp, 12 predicted proteins | sample 1430891 | NCBI WGS metagenome assembly PDWI01 (sample SAMN01162508, study PRJNA174530) | Oral metagenome, whole genome shotgun sequencing project. | biome: Marine environment; feature: Marine mammal; material: Swab sample of the gingival sulcus; isolation source: swab sample of gingival sulcus...
GTCTCATTTCGTGTGTAATGACCAAAATGCCATTAACATTATGTTGTATTGTACTTTAATAGCATCAACTTTGATATTGATTTACAAAAAGTTAAATAATATAAAATCATATAAACAAGCAAAAATAAACTTTTTCAAAGAAATGATGTACTTAATAATGTTAGAGGTTTTAAAAGATGATAAGACGATAAAACGAATTAGAAATAATTTGCAAAAAAAGATAACAACAAATTTCTCTGAACAGCCCTAATTGCTCATTACTAATTGCTAATTGAACTACGTGTTGCTTATTTTTTAGTTAAATAAAATTGTGTACGAAAACGAACACACAGTGTAACAAAAGCGTTCAAAGTATGAATGTAAGCATTTTTGTTTGGCATGGTTAATCTTTTGATTATTAATAATTTGTAAAGTTTGGCACGCATTATGATATATATTAGGCACAGAAATTAAAAATTATGATTAACATATAATTAAACAAAAATAAAAATGATGAAATCAACAAAAATAAAAAACGTTATTATATTAGGAGTTATCAGTGTTTTACTAACAGTTTCGACAAATGTTTTAGCTCAAGACCAGTTTATAGAAAGTGATTTGCAAAAAGATGGCGAGTTGTATGAAAAATATCTAAGCGAGAGCTACGAGAATACGGCAGAAGATAATCTTGCTATTGAAAATTGGATGTCGGATACCGATTTTTGGGCAGACCATGAATCTAATTTAACGCTTGAAGAGTGGATGTGTAACAGAAACTTTTGGGCAGACAGTGAAGCCGATTTACAAATTGAAAATTGGATGCTTAATTCAAATTTCTGGAACGGCGACAAAGAAAGTGCATTGAAAATAGAGAGCTGGATGTACGATAATTCTTTCTGGAAAGAAGATGCTGAGGAAAGCCTAAATATACAACAATGGATGTATGATAAAAAATTTTGGTTAATATAAATTCCCTCATAAAAGGTAAAGTTTAGTTTATTATAAGATGGTTTGTAGTGCGTTGCCCTGAAATGGGTAGCGCATTTTTTTTATTTCTAAATTTAATTTATTACGTTTGCACACTGATTTGGAAAAGCAGCCGGAATTTGGAACGACAAATCTAAAAGCTAAAAGCCAAAAGCATGACAGTTGGCTATTCATCAATAAATTGCCCTATTAACACATTAAAATAATGAAACGCTTAATATTTATAATTACACTTTTCTTAGTTTATCAGCAGCTTTTTACTCAAACTACTGATAATTTGCAAATTAGTTTAATCACCTGTAATCCGGGCAACGAACTATACTCGGTTTTTGGGCACAGTGCCATTCGTGTGATAGACCGCAGCAAGGGCTACGACAAAGTATATAATTATGGAACTTTCGATTTTAATACGCCCAATTTTTACCTGAAATTTGCCAGAGGTTATTTAAATTATGAGCTTACCGTGAGTTCTATGAGGCGTTTTATGGCAGAATATCGCCATACTAATCGTTCGGTTTTTGAGCAAGTTTTAATATTGAATGACGAAGAAAAACAGAAAATTTATAATTCGTTGGAATATAATGCTCAACCCGAAAATAAATTTTATCAATACGATTTCTTTTTCGATAATTGCGCAACTCGAATACGCGATATTTGTTCCAAAGAATTTGCCGGTTCTTTAAAATTTAATGCTGCCGACTACAAGGCGCAAACATTTAGAGAAATGATATTGCCCTATCTTGAAGCTCATAAATGGTCGCGATTTGGTATTAATTTGGTATTGGGGCAAGTAGCTGATAAAGAGGCAGATTTGAATGATGGCATGTTTCTGCCCGATTATTTAAAAATGGTATTTGCCGGTGCTACTTTCAACGATAAATTACTGTGCGCTCCTGTTCAAACTTTATTTAAACAAACAAACACAGATAATCGTACTGCATTTTTGAAAAGTCCTATTTTTGTATTTTCTGCAATATTTTTACTTATAGCTTTAAGCACTTATTTTGAAATAAAACGCAAAAAACGATTTAAGTTAATTGATTTTATGTTGTTTTTATCGGTAGGAATAACCGGTTTAATTTTGTTTTTGTTGTGGTTTGCCACCAATCACAAAGCAGTTGTTGAAAATTGGAATTTAATTTGGGCTGTTCCTATACATCTTTTTGTTGCTTTTGGTTTATTCCGCCAACGAAAATCGTTTTGGCGAAAATATTACTTCTTGTTAGTCAGCATAGCTGCTATACTTGTTCTGCCTTTTTGGTTTATAATTCCTCAACATCTTGATTTTGCAATAATTCCAATATTATTGATGATTTCATTGAGAGCATTTCGTATTTTTAGATATTATTAGGAGGTTAAGGTGCTTATTTTTAGGTAATAACAGCAAGCTTTTTGTGAATTGTGGAAAGTTTTTATAAACCTAAAACATGCTTTAAAAAATTATTATCTGATATTGTACGGTAGGTAAAATTAAAACAGAAGTTTGCATAATTATAAAATAGTTTTTAATTTTGTCGCATGTTTTTATACCTAACAACATATAGCATTATCAATACTCTTTTAATCCTCATTGAAAGAGAGTATTTGCGTGTGTGCAAAAATATGTTTAGGGTATTACCCCCCCATACAAGTCGCTAAAAATCAGATACTTACAAAAGTGCACTCATCTAAGTTACCTTTTTGGTAGCTTGGGTGGGCGTGCTTTTTTATTGCCTATATCAATACTTTTTTGGTATGTGAAATGCCATATTAATAAGAAATTATACCATTCATTTTTACTCACTTTAACTTTTAATCAACTTAATTATGAAAACAATTTTTAAATTTTTTACGATTGTAGTCATTTTTTTAACTTTTTCTTGTGCCGGAGAAAGAGAGCCAAAACAAAAAAATACGGACGAATCAGGATGCAGATTTAAAAAACTAAAAAATGTAGAGCATTATACAAATCGCCAAGACGGGACAATTAACTCAGCTAAATTGGCAACTGATTTATCTACACGCTTTAAAAAATTTGGAGAAATTAATGTGAAGTTTGCCGATTCGTTGGTAATTATCAATAATCTCATCAAAGATTCGTCAAAAACTTCAGAGATTTACAGTAGAGCCGTAATAGAAAGGTATAATCAAATTGTGCCTATTTTGTGTAATTTTTACGATGGCTACAAAGATACAACATTGACAAAAGAATACAGACAGAAGATGAGGGAAAAGTTGGATTCTTTAGCCGAAGATTTTTACAATTTTATAAAAAAGGAAAGTAAAATTGTAGATGATGTTTCAACAAATAAACAGAATGCAGGAAGTGGAGGATACCACAAAAAGCCGCTGATTAGTGTTTACCAAAGAGTAAGCGTAAAATACGAAGACGGAACACCTGCCAAAGGTAAAACTGTTGTTATTTCAATTGGAAGTAAAGATTATAAGGCTATTACAAATGAGTATGGTGTAGCAAAGGTGAAAATAACAAAAACGTACGATAAAGACAAACTTTATAGAATAGAAATAAGAGAAACCGGAAACTTTTTGAATGAAAGAGTTGGTGATAATAATACTAAAAACTTTAAAATTAAAAGATTATGAAAAGAACGATTTTTACATTAGTGCTAATTTTATTTGCAAGTTCGTTTATTTATTCACAAGCGAAAAAGTATCACAAACAAGTTGTTGGGTATGTACTGGACAAGGAAACAAATATAGGTTTAAGAGGTGTACAAGTTGAGATACGAAATCCTGGAGGTGGAGGTAGTGCAACAACAGGGGATGGTGGAAAGTTTATTATTAATAATCTTCCTGTTGCTGATGATTATGAAGTTTCTCTAATTCTTAAAGACTTTTTCCCCACGAAGAAAAACGATAGGTGTCAACTCAGTACTAAAAATGAGGTACTGCAATTTGAGAATTTTTATATGCAAAAGAAAACTGATGAATTATACCTCAGACTCTGGGTTACAGATGAAAGTGATCGCAATTTAAATGGGGTAAAAGCGTATTTGTCATATCAAAACATGCCCATTTCAATAATATCAGGTAGTCGCTTCAGAGTAGAGAATAAGTCTTTTACGATAACATTGGAAAAAGATGGTTATGTCAGATCAAGACCTATAAGTGTTTTTATTGGTGATAACAACTATAAAGAAATAACAATTACTTTAAAAAAAAAAGGTAGTGGGTCGAGACAGAAACCAGAAAGTACTAATACATCAGAAGAATTAGATAGATTAGGCAAGGAAGAAGTCAAAAAAATTAATAGAAGTACAAAAAACATAACTCCGGAAGAGCGAGCATTTATAAAAAAAGCAAAACTATTTATGTATCACCTCATAGAGCATGAGTTGGAAGTAGGTAGAGGTGGAATATATGATTTGTTTGGCAAAATTGAAAGTAATGATATTCTCAATATCATTTACTTGGAACAAAGATGCGCTGCTGCATCAGATATGGTTCTAAAACTAAATAAAGAACTGTATTCTTATCAGACTCATTTCAAGGCTTTTAGCAATACTGTAAAGGGAATGACTGATAATGAATACGATAGACAAAAGAATGCATTACAGGGGAGATTTAATACTTTCCAAAAAAGAATATTAGATAATATTAATGAGCAATTGAAACTACAAAACATTGCGAAATCGGCGTTAGAATTAGCCGAACAAAAGAATTATGTAAAAGATACTCCTCTTTCTGACCTCAAAATTTCGATAGACCAAATTAAAGCAGGAATAGAAAAGTTGCTTAGAATGCAAAATCTATTTGGAGAGTACAAATTAGAATATTGGCGTCAATAATGAATATCACAAATGAAAAAGTAACTAAGTAAATATAAATACGATGAAACGAATATACTTATTAATAATGATTACCATAACAATATTAGCAAGTTGTGGGCAAAAGCGTTATATAATTAACGTGAATGTAAACAAAGAAAATAGCGATCGACCTGTTGCAAAAAATGTTGAAATTATATTAGGCAATCAAACGTTTAAAACCGAAGAGCCTCAGTACGAAATCACTAAAACTAAATATAAAAAAGTAAAAAAGTGGTTAAAGAGAGAGAAAAAACCTATGGTTCAATTTCGTTATAAAGAAAATCTCTTCTATGAAAAGTTGGATACAGTTACTGCGTTTGATCCCAAAAAAGAGTTTCAGTATTACAATTTTATTTTAAAAGAAAAAGACATAAAAGGCTCGATAATTGTGGGTAAAGATAGTACAGGTTTAGGAGGAGGGAAATGTAGTGTTTCTGTCGAAGGTAAACCCAGTTTTAATCTTCCAAACACAAAAGATTCATCTATATTTACATTTAAAATATCAAATAAAGGTGCTAAAAAATGGAAAGTAAAAATCGAACTGAGCAATATGGATGACTATTTGGATACAACATGTACATTTGAAGTTACATCTAAAAATATTCACAACCATATTTATGTAATTAAACCAATTCCCAATAAATTGCCTGATAGCAAGTTGGTAAAAGAGGCTATAGAAAGTATGGAACATACAGACAGTATTATTGAACAGTTGAAAGATAAACTTAACAAATTACCTGGTGGTAAAGAAAATCCAGCTTATGAGGATTTAGGTAGTGCTATACAATATATAGAAAGTGAAAATGAACAGCTTAGAAATGAATTTGATACTCTACAAAAACAACTTGAAAATGGGGTAAGACCTGGAATAGACACACATAAATTGCTTGTAAAAACTGAAAGAACTTTGAAAGCAATAACAGCTAATGAGGCTTTTGCTATATCTTATTTAACAATTGCAAATGTTCCCAAAAAGCCGGCAGAACTTCGTAGTGAGTTTTTATGGAATTCTTCTAAATACAAGTACAACGATTTAGGAGATAAGGGGAAGAAAGCTGTTAATGATTTTATTGAAAGGATAAAAAATCTTAGGCAACATCGATATTTAGCATCTATAGAAAATAATCAAATTACAATAAGTATAAATATTTGGTGTTCGGCTGATAAAGAAGGTATTGAACCAAACGAAGAAAGGTTTAAAAGAGCATTGGATATACTTAAAAAGTACAATGTAACACCTACAAAAGAAGATTCTACAAGCGATATAGGCAATTATCAATTGTCCGTAGAACGTGGAGCAGAAATATTGCATAAAATAATGCAAACTAAAATCGAAGGAAAGAATAAAAAAGAACAATTTATATATAAATCAGGATACGATTTGAAAATTAAATTTTATGCTTATGGAAGTTCTAAAGCTGATGCCCAGCCAAACCCCAATAATAAAAATGATAAAAACAGTGCCAAAGATAGGTATGCGAAAATTTTGTATAATATTAACAGGAAAGTTCCGAATTAGTGCTATATTTTCACCATTCCTACTACTCATAATCTTTGCAGTAAAAACCTACTCGCAAGATTATGAGCAGTATCATAAATACGAGAATGATGCTGATATTTACTATTCAAAATTTGATGATTTTACCAATAATTATCTGATAGCAACAGGTAAAGGTGTATTAGTAGAACTAAACCCTATTACATTTAAGACTGTTACTACACAAGTAAGTGCTTCTGCTTTAAATTATATAGCGGTGAGTAAAAATAATATAGCAGTTTCGGCGCAAGATAAAAGGGTTTATATTTTAGATAAAAAAGATAACAAGATTTCTGACACCATTGAGTGCAAAAAAGAAGTTATTGCGCTTGCAATTCACAAGAACTCATTGTATTTTGGCGGAGTAGAAGGAAAGATTTACAAGTATAATTTATTGAAAAAAAGTAAATTAGAGTTGGTTTTTAGTCAAAAAAAGACCAGTTCTATTTATAAAATTACCGATATAAAAATTAATAAAGAAAATGGTGAAATTATTTTCTGTGCAGGTGATATTTATGTTATTTCTTTGAATAAACCGTATAAGTTATTGCGTAAAATTGAAAATAAGAGAAAAGATTTTAGTACGGTAGCCATTCATAAAAGGGAACTTGCTGCGTGGTCGTATTATCAAAAAAAACTATTGTACTCGTCTAATTATTTAAGTCAAAACGTACCTTTTGACACAATTGCGGAGAGTAAGAACCTGTTTATATGCAATATAAATTTTTTAAAAAACAATTTACTTATTTCCGGTTTAGAAAGTTCTGTGTTTATATACAACACAAAGAGCAAAAAAAAGTGGTTTTTGACAGAAAATAAGCATAAAAGCGATATTATTTCGGTAAATTCTACAAAAAAAAATAAGATAATTGCAACTGCTGATATAAACGGAGTTGTACATTTCTGGAAACCAAGTCGCAAATTTACTGCGAATAACCAATTTTGCAACAAAAAAATGTACCTCACAAATGTGCGTTTTATGTCGTGGAAGAGTGATTTCATCAACACCACCCTTGCCTACAACGACCTTGATACACTTATTAATTTTATAAAAAAGCAAAAAAAATTCCAGCATTTATTTTTGTATGGCTATCGAGATGTGCGCGCAAAAAAAGGACTGTCGCAGCAGCGCGTAGATACTGTAAAAAAAATATTGCAAAAACGATTTAAAGAAGAAGGTATTGATACTACTAAAATTAGCGGTATCGGAATGGGGGTGCCGGCAAAACGCGATACCATAAACCGTGTAAACAATAAACGTGTTGATTTTGAGGTAGTTTGTGGTAAAAACAAGGTTGGTAAAAAAGGAATTTACAAAAAACTACTTACTGAAATGCGAAATTCATGTGATACTAATGCTATAGACATTCATGAATTAAAAAAAGTAACAAAAGTGCATTTATTGGTGGATAAGGAGTTAAAGGAGGTAGAATTACCACCAACAAACATAAGGATTATAGCAGAATATAGTAATTTTAAGTTTTTTGTTATTACGGTAGGAGTAGCACGTGAAGCGTCTGGCTATATATATTCGTCTGTTCAAAATGAAGAGATTATAATTAAACGTTCTGTAAGAGCAAGGCTTTACGATTTAATAAAATACGATGTACAACATGATACATTTAACAAAGATTCTGAAATAGGTGAAATTTTCAATAACAACGATAAATTCAAATACTTAGGAGAACGAATGGTTGACGGCATAACATTCTACAAATTCAACCTTTGGGGCTATATAAAATTAGATACTACTAAAACAAATAAATAAATTATATGTGTTCACTTTTTTTCCGAAAAAACAATAAATCACAAAAACAAAGGGCAAACCTCGCCGGTTAAAAAAACGGTAAGGTTTGCTTAAATTATTAAACTACGAACTGCGAAGCAAAATTCTCAACACTCAATTATATCTTAAAATATTCAATAATTTTCTTTAATCGTTTGGCTTGTTCGGTCATTTCTTCCGAAGTTGAGGCTAATTCCTCAGAGGTTGATGCGGTCTGTTGTGCCAGATTATTAAGTTGCTGAACAGAATTATTAACCTGTTCTGCTCCATGATTTTGCTCAATGCTTGCGTTTGTGATATTTTCTACCAATTTAGCGGTTTCTTCCATTGCGGGAATGATAGACGACATGCTTTTGCCCGCCTCTTCTGATAATATCTTAGTGTTTTCCGACAAACTAACTATCTCTTCAGCAGCTTCTTTGCTTCGCTCGGCTAATTTGCGAACCTCAGCGGCAACCACCGCAAAACCTTTGCCTTGTTCACCGGCTCGCGCTGCTTCTACTGCGGCATTTAATGCCAAAATATTAGTTTGATTTGCTATTTCTTTAATAATTGAAACCTTTTCGTTTATTAAAATATTGGCTTCTACAACTTTATTCGACTTTTTGCCTGCGTCCAAAACATCTTTACGAACTTGTTGTGATTTTTCGGCGGTGAGTTTGGAATTTTCTGTATTTTGCTTAATATTTGCTTGCATTTCTTCCATTGTAGAAGATACTTCTTCGGTGGAACTTGCCTGATCGCTTGCACCTACCGACAAATGTTGCGAAGTATTATTGGTTTTCTTACTCACATTTATTAAAAGTTGTGAATTTTCATTAATATCTAACACAATTTTATCTAAGGTTTTGTGTAATTTCACCAAAGAATTTTGCAGCAAACCTAACTCATTTTTATTAGAAATAGGCTTAGGTGATATTGTTAAATCTCCTTCGGAAAGACGATGTATTTGAGAAATAGTTTTAGTTAGGGGTTTTATGATTACTCTGCTCACATAGGTAAACGTGATAATTCCTAAGGTTATATTTAATGGTGTAATCAAGACACGCTTAATTCCGGACAATTGGGTTGCCAAAGCAGTATTAAAACTAACCAAAATTGCAAAAATACTCAAAACAATGCTAACTTTAAACATAATGGATTGTTTAAATACGAGTTTTAAGATAATCCAAATGATAGGGATACTCACAAGATCAAGAATAATATTTTTTGTTAGTTCTTCCATAAAGATAATGTGTTGTAAATTTGTATAAAACACAAATTTAAGCAATGTGAATTAAGAGTTAAAAGTTTCCTAATGGCATTGTGTTTTGGGGCAAGCCCTTCTATGTTGCATCCCAAAGCTCAACTCCTATTTTTTCAGCAAGGGTTTCGGCTTGCTTCACAATCAATTCGTATTTAGAATTATTGTATAAATGCACTCTTTCGCCACTCAATTTTACAAGATTTATTTCAAACCTAATCTTGTAATTGCCCGGCATGTCATGATGATAAGTAAGTATCTGAATACCTTTTATTTCATCAAAAGATAGTTCTTGATTGTCGTTAAAAGAGTAAATTCTTTTATCAAAGTCAAAAATGGCAGGTTTAAAACCAAACTTTTGCACAAACGATATTCCAAACCCAAGAATTACAATAAAAACTGCGAAACCAATAAAGTTTTTTATTCCAAATGCCGATACGCTATCCGTAACGGTTAGAACTACAAACAGGAATATTAACATTATAAAAGGAAATATTATAAAAATATAGCTACTTGCCGGTTCAACTTTCATACAATTATTTCCCGCTTTTACAAGTTTAATTTTCCTACTCGAAACCATCTGCGACATTGACTCCCATTGAGTAAACTGCATGTCCGGATTTTCTTTATAGTCCATGTATTCTTTTCTTATAATTGGCGTTTTTAATTTGCTGCAAATATAAGTATTTTTTTTAATTTTCAAATAATTTAAAAATTCAGATATACCATTGCCTGTTCAATTTATTGCAAATGCACAAAAATATGGCGGAATATGGAAATTTTTAAAGACAGACCTCACTAATTAATGAGAATTAAAAGTTGAGTGTATAACCAAATGGAGTTATTAACATAATAGTTTAATGTTTACAAGTTTTTGTCAACCGATTTTATGAAACATCATTGCTTTAACTTTAACTTTTTTAAACTTTTATAAATTTTTCGTAATCCAATCGTAACCTTTATCCTCTAATTCGAGGGCAAGCTCTTTGCCGCCTGTTTTCACTATTCTGCCATCATACAAAACATGCACAATATCGGGCACAATATAATCAAGCAAGCGTTGATAATGTGTTATTACTAATGAGGCGTTGTCTTTGGTTTTCAGCTTATTAACACCATTAGCCACAATGCGTAGCGCATCAATATCCAAACCGGAATCGGTTTCGTCTAAAATGGCAAGTTTTGGTTCGAGCATAGCCATTTGGAAAATTTCGTTTTTCTTTTTTTCGCCACCCGAAAAACCGGCATTTACTGCTCTATTTGTTAATTTCGAGCCAATTTCAACCAATTCTTTTTTCTCTTTCATTAGTTTTAAAAATTCAGCAGCCGACAAAGGCTCTAATCCCTTATGCTCGCGATGCTGACTAATAGCCGCTTTCATAAAATTGGTTATCGACACACCGGGTATTTCCACAGGATATTGAAATGCTAAAAATAATCCCTCGCGCGAACGCTCATCGGCTTCCATTTCGAGCAAATTTTTGCCCATAAAATCAACGCTTCCGCCCGTTACCTTAAAAAGGTCGCGACCTGCCAAAACCGATGCTAATGTGCTTTTTCCCGACCCGTTTGGTCCCATAATAGCGTGAACTTCGCCGGCTTTTATTTCTAAATTTATACCTTTTAATATTGGTTTATCGTCTATTGTTGCTTTTAGATTTTCTATTTTTATCAATGTTTCACCCATTGTTATTTAATTTTCTTATATTTGTAAATAATTTATTATTAAGATTATAGACAATTTCGCATTGCAAATTGCCTATTGCCAATTGAACTATCCAACGCTGCCTTCCATAGTTAAAGCCAATAATTTTTGAGCTTCCACAGCAAATTCCATTGGCAGTTTGTTAAGCACCTCTTTGGCAAAACCATTAACTATTAAATTTACGGCATCTTCCTCCGAAATGCCACGTTGCATGCAATAAAATATTTGGTCTTCCGACACTTTCGATGTTGTTGCCTCATGCTCTACCACCGCACTCGCATTCGTAGATTCGATATACGGAAAGGTGTGAGCACCACATTTGCTACCTATTAGTAAGGAGTCGCACTGCGAATAATTTCGCGCATTGGCAGCTTTCGGACTAATTTTCACTAATCCGCGATAACTGTTGTTACTCTCGCCCAACGAAACGCCTTTCGATACAATCGTGCTTTTAGTGTTGTTGCCAATATGTATCATTTTTGTGCCAGTGTCGGCTTGCTGAAAATTATTGGTAACAGCCACCGAATAAAACTCGCCTACCGAATTGTTACCTTTTAATATAGTACTCGGATATTTCCAAGTTACCGAAGAGCCGGTTTCTACTTGTGTCCACGAAATTTTAGAATTATCACCCTTGCAAATACCGCGTTTGGTAACAAAATTATAAACTCCGCCCTTTCCGTTTTTGTCGCCCGGATACCAATTTTGAACGGTAGAATATTTTACTTCGGCATCTTTCATTGCCACAATTTCTACCACCGCCGCGTGCAACTGATTTTCGTCTCTAATAGGAGCGGTGCAACCTTCGAGGTAGCTAACATAACTGCCCTCGTCGGCAACTATAAGTGTGCGCTCAAATTGCCCCGTATTTGCCTGATTTATACGAAAATAGGTGGAAAGTTCCATCGGGCATCTTACTCCTTTCGGAATGTAGGCAAACGAGCCATCGGTAAACACTGCCGAATTTAATGCAGCATAAAAATTATCGCCGGCAGGAACTACCGATGCCAAATATTTTTTCACCAATTCGGGGTGTTTTTGTATTGCCTCGCTTATTGAGCAGAAAATAATCCCTTTTTTATCCAAAGTTTCCTGAAATGTGGTGTGAACCGACACACTGTCCATAACCACATCTACCGCCACACCTGCCATCACTTTTTGCTCTTCAAGCGGTATTCCTAATTTGTTAAAAGTGTCTATCAATTCAGGATCAACCTCATCAAGACTATTGTATTTTGGCATTTTTTTTGGCGCAGCATAATAGCTAATATCTTGAAAATCCGGCTTTTCGTAATTCAAGTGTCCCCAATCGGGTTCTGTCATTTTTTGCCAACGCCTAAATGCTTTTAGCCTAAAATTTAGCATAAATTCCGGCTCATTTTTTTTCTTTGATAATTGTGTTATTACCTTTTCGTTTAATCCTTTCGGAAAAACTTCCATGTCTATATCGGTAACGAAACCTGCTTCGTAGTTTTGGTCTTTATATTCTTCTAATAATTTATCGTCGTCTGGATTCCCCATATAAAATTTACTTTTTATTTGTCTAGTTTTTAATTTTTTTTTGATTTTAAAAAGCTGCTTATCTGTTGTTAATTCTCAACTTCTTCAAAATCGACATATTCGCCAACATCTTTTGTTTTATGATTTTTAGTTTGTTTATTTTGAATGGTAACATCGCCCTCTTTGTTGTTGTCATAATTGCTGTTGGCATCATTCATTTTATTTTCTAAATTTCTAAACATTCTTAACAACAAAAAACGTCCTAAATACTTCAAAATATAATATACAATTAGTGCTACTAAAAGTATTATTAAAAATGTTTTCATTTTATTCCATTGTTTATATTTAGTTAAAATAATGTATTTTGCCGGCAAATAAATTTGTTTTATTTTACTTATAATCAAATACATACATAGCTACACGCATGATAGTATCAGTGTATTGCAAAGCATTGATATTTTTTTAATTTGCATTTTATAAAATAAAAAATTGGCAGAATAATAAAAAAATATATACTTTTATGGCACAAAATACACATTAATAGCACAAGCAAATGTAATACAATTAATGTTATTAAAGAAATATTTCTATCTATGTAGATAATAAACTTATAATAATCGCATTACAAAGAGTTGAAAATCAATAGATAGCAACCTTAAATAAAAATATCACAATTTTTTGCTTACTTTTTGCTATTTTATCTTTGAAAATTTGAAAAAAATAATACTTTTACAAAAATTTTAACTAACCGAAAGCAAACAAAAATCAACATACAAAAACCTCAAACTAATAAAATTTAAGCATAATTATAATAATGGAGAAATTTGATTTAATAATAATCGGAGCCGGTCCGGGCGGGTATTCGGCGGCTTTAAGAGCACTTGATTACAAACAACATGTTTGTATTGTAGAAAAAAATAAAGTTGGAGGTACCGGCATAATGAACGGAGTATTGACCTCGAAAACCATGTGGGAATTATCACAAGATTATTCGGTAGCCGCATCGGTTGATAGAGGTTTTAGGGTGTCGGGTTTAAATGTTGATTATAAGAAAGTTAGAAAAGAAGTAGTAAATGCAGCTAGAAGCAAGCAATTGCAAATGTTGTCGCAAATACAGTCGTTTTCCGACCGCAATTCGCCCAACGGAAGTATTACCATAAAATACGGAATGGGCAGTTTTATCGACAATCACACCGTTAAAATTGTTGCCCACGACAAAAGTGAGCAAGAAGTATCGGCACCCAATATTATAATTGCAACGGGTTCTATTCCGCGCAAATATCCGGGCTTGGCATTAGACCAAAAGCGAATTATCGACTCCGATGGCATTTTAAATTTAAAAGAATTTCCCGAAAGAATGATTATAATAGGTTCGGGAATTATCGGAACTGAATTTGCAACTATTTTTTCGAGTTTTAAACAAACCGAAGTGCATTTGCTCGACCGTATGCACCGAGTTTTGCCTTTTGAAGACCCCGATATTAGTAATTTTATTTCTGATAATCTTGAAAAAACGGGTGTGAATATTCATCACACGGCAAATTTACGAACTATTACTAAACATTCTGATTATCTTGAAGTTATACTCGATTATAAAGATGGACATAGCGAAGTTCTCGAAGCCGACGTGGCGTTGGTGTCGATAGGACGTGTTGCCAATTTAGAGGGTTTGAATTTAGACAAAATAGGTGTGAAAACCAACGAAAGGGGTTTCATCGAAATTGATGGAAATTGTGTAATTCAGAACAATTCTCACGATTGCAATATTTTTGCTATTGGCGATATTACCGGACACGGACAGTTGGTAAATATTGCCGAAATACAGGGCAGACATGTTATTGAAAAATTGTATGGAAAATCGGACAAAGTGCTGGATTATTCTAATATGTCCACTTTAATGTTTTTTACTCCCGAAGTGGCAGCGGTTGGTTTAAACGAAAAACAAGCTCGCGAGCAAAATATTCCGTATAGAGCTGCTTTATATTGCAATAGGCTGGTAAACAGGGCAATTGCTATGCGCAGCGTTAATGGTTTCGTAAAATTATTGATAAGCAATGATGGCAGCGAAAAGATATTGGGAATGCGTGCTGCGGGTCCACAGGTTTCGGCATTGATTGTGTCGGTTGCCCACTTGATAAATCAGGGAAACAGCTTGCAAGAAGCCATGAAATTGATACACCCGCACCCAAGTATTTCGGAGGGTTTGCAGGAATGTATGCGATTATTTAAAAACTCATCTATTTATAAACCAAATGCTTTCCCCGACCAAATAAAAGTGTGGGATTGGAAACCCGATGAGAATTAAGAGTTAAAAATTAAGAATGAAAAATGAACTTTTACGTCCTAAAAAAGTTTACAGACTAATACTGTATTTTTTCTTTCTTATTTGTTTTCTTTTCTAAATTTTTGTATTTTTTTGTAATTGGCTGATAATTAGCATTTTGCAAGATAGACTTTTTGTTGTGCAATGTTTTGATTATCAGCAGTATAATTGTTAATTGCTCATTACTAATTGCTAATTGAACGGAGTATTGCTTATTTTACCTCAAAAAAATGACGGAAACCGAAAATTTGCAGCCTAACTAAAAGTTTACTTGCTTCAAATTTCTGATTTCCGTCTCCGTACAAAATCGTATTCTTTTGATTTTTTTTACTAAAAATACTGCTTTAAATTACTACAATCTTTATTTCTTAGTTAGGGTAAACCAAACATCTGCATTTTTAGTACTTATTAACTTAACCACTCTTGGATATGGTTCTTTATCTACCTCGTAACGATAAGGACTATTGTTTGTTATTAATTCTGCCAAGGGCTTCAGATGCTTGTAAGGCTCTGTTTTTGAACCAAATCCATTTAAAGTTAAACTTAGCTCTTTCTTTTTATTTATACCAACAACTGTTTCAAACATAATTATATGTCCTTTGTCCGGATTATCAACAAATGCTGATGCCATTGTTATACCTATAGGACCTTGCTTTGTTTTTCCTATTCTTATTTTATCTTTCAGCTTCTCTTTGGGATAAATTTTTGAGTTTGCCGCATCTACTTGTTTAACCGTATTCCTAAATAATTCCGAAGACAATGTATCTACTTCTGTTTGAACTACCCAAGACTTATTTATTATATCAAAAGGAATTTGAAATGTTGTATATAAATATACTTTATCATCTGCCGATTTAAAACATTTGTTTTCTAAATCTACGTTAAGGTGCTGAAAAGTAACCCCTTTTATGGTTGCAGGTCGATAAAATGATATTCCTTTGTTTGTAAAAACGTAGGGTAATACTGTTTCAGTTTCTTTCCCGTCTTTATCCTGAGTTTTACAAATAATACTTCTGTTATTTTTTTCAAACATTATTAC
>PDWI01005713.1_pt1 | contig 15906 bp, 10 predicted proteins | sample 1430891 | NCBI WGS metagenome assembly PDWI01 (sample SAMN01162508, study PRJNA174530) | Oral metagenome, whole genome shotgun sequencing project. | biome: Marine environment; feature: Marine mammal; material: Swab sample of the gingival sulcus; isolation source: swab sample of gingival sulcus...
AGGTGAGAACGTTGGTGTTTTGCTTCGTGGTACCAAGCGGGATGAAGTTGAGCGTGGCCAGGTTCTGGCTGTTCCCGGTTCGATTACGCCTCACACCAAGTTTGAGTGTGAAGTGTATGTATTGAGCAAGGATGAAGGTGGTCGACACACGCCATTCTTCAAGGGGTATCGTCCCCAGTTTTACTTCCGGACTACCGATATTACGGGTTCCTGTGAGTTGCCGGAAGGTATCGAGATGGTGATGCCTGGTGACAATATCAAGATGACAGTGACCCTGATTGCTCCTATCGCCATGGAGGAAGGATTACGCTTCGCGATTCGGGAAGGTGGTCGTACGGTTGGTGCCGGTGTGGTCAGCAAGGTTATCGAATAGCAGTTGCCAGTTTCCTTTTTTATGCAGGCCAGTAGCTCAATTGGCAGAGCAGCGGTCTCCAAAACCGCAGGTTGGGGGTTCGATTCCCTCCTGGCCTGCCACTTCTTTTAGATGAGTGGTTATATGTCTTCTCAGGCGAGCGAAAGTTCAGGCGCCCTGGATGCCTTGAAGTGGCTTTTTGTTTTGCTGCTTGTGGGTGTTGGCGTGGTGGGTAATTACTACTATGCCGATGAGTCGGTTTTGTATCGTGTTCTTGCTCTGGTTGCTCTGGCTGGTGTTGCTTTTGCGGTCGCGGTGACTACGGTAAAAGGGCGTCAGTACGCGGCTTTGATGAAGGATGCAAAGTCCGAGATTAAAAGGGTGGTGTGGCCCACGCGTCAGGAGTTGCTTCAAACAACCATGATTGTTGTGGTTTTTGTGTTGATTGTTGCTCTCTTTTTGTGGGGGTTGGATTCCCTTATTAGCTGGATTATATCTGGCGTTATTGGTTAGGTGGAGTATCTGTGGCTAAACGATGGTATGTTGTTCATGCTTACTCGGGTTATGAAAAGCATGTTATGCGTGCTCTGAAGGAGCAAATCGCGCTAAAAGACATGGCCGAAAAGTTTGGTGAGATCCTTGTGCCAACTGAAGAAGTGGTCGAGATGCGTGACGGGAAAAAACGCAAAAGCGAGCGAAAATTTTATCCCGGCTACGTCCTGGTGCAAATGGATATGGATGATCAGTCCTGGCATTTGGTCAAGTCTACTCCTCGTGTCATGGGTTTTGTTGGTGGAACACCTGATAAGCCGGCTCCGATCACAGATGTTGAGGCTGAAGCAATATTGAGTCGGGTTGAAAGTGGTGCGGCCAAGCCCAAGCCGAAAACCCTGTTTGAGCCGGGTGAAGTGGTCAGGGTTATTGATGGGCCGTTTGCAGATTTTAATGGTGTAGTCGAAGAAGTTGACTACGACAAGAGTCGCGTGAAAGTTGCGGTGCTTATCTTTGGAAGATCCACCCCGGTTGAGCTGGAGTTCGGTCAGGTCGAGAAAGATTAGGCGCCAGATGAGTTGTTGCCTGCCCTACTAATGCGAGGGTGGGCTTTTTGTGTCTTGGTTTGTAAAGTGATTTAAACAGCAGGGGAGCCGAAAGGCGCTAGCACCCAGGGAGATAAAATGGCTAAAAAAGTAAGTGCCTATATAAAGTTGCAAGTTGCAGCTGGCAAGGCAAACCCCAGTCCACCAGTTGGCCCTGCATTGGGTCAGCACGGCGTTAATATCATGGAGTTTTGTAAGGCGTTTAACGCTCAGACCCAGAGTCTGGAGCCAGGTCTGCCCACTCCTGTGATCATTACCGTGTACAGTGATAAGAGTTTTACTTTTATCATGAAGACGCCGCCTGCATCTGTCTTGTTGAAAAAAGCCGCAGGCATCAGTAGTGGTAGCGGTCGCCCCAATACCGAGAAGGTGGGCATCGTCACGCGAGCGCAATTGGAAGAAATTGCGGCCGCGAAGGATCCTGATCTTACTGCAGGTAGCATTGATGCAGCCGTCAGGACCATCGCTGGTACAGCCAGAAGTATGGGTCTGAATGTGGAGGGTGTGTAAGTGGCCAGATTATCGAAAAGAAAAAAGCAGATCGAAGAGAAGGTTGAAAAAGGTAAATTTTACGGCGTTGAAGATGCGGTAAATTTACTTTCCGGTTTATCGTCTGCAGTCAAGTTCAAAGAGTCTATTGATGTGGCGGTTAACCTGGGCATTGATGCGCGGAAATCGGATCAGGTAGTTCGTGGTGCCACGGTTCTTCCCAATGGTACAGGTAAATCCGTGCGAGTCGCGGTTTTCACTCAGGGTGCAAATGCCGACAAGGCGAAGGCAGCCGGTGCTGATCTGGTTGGTATGGATGAGCTCGCCGAAGAAGTGAAAAAAGGTAACATGGACTTTGAGGTGGTTATCGCAACGCCCGATGCGATGCGTGTTGTCGGTCAGCTCGGTCAGATCCTGGGTCCACGCGGATTGATGCCGAATCCCAAGGTCGGAACGGTAACGCCTGATGTTGAAACCGCGGTCAAGAATGCCAAGGCCGGTCAGGTCAGGTATCGAAACGACAAGAACGGCATCATTCATTGCCAATTGGGCAATGTGGAGTTCACTCCGGCCTCGATCAAACAAAATCTGGAAGCACTTTTGTCTGACTTGAAAAAGGCGAAGCCCGCAGCGGCGAAAGGTGTTTATTTGAAAAAAATTACTCTCTCATCCACTATGGGGCCAGGTCTCGCTATAGACCAGGGCAGCATAGATGTATAGGGAAGTATGTACTTTGTAGTTAAGGCTTGAGCCGAGACTGTCAAAGACCGCAGGTGCCTGATGGCTTAATTTCCTGCGCAGACGGTGTCGCGTTGTTCTCTCGGACTGTGTGCACCGTAGTTTTGCCCGAACAAGGGTTGTCTAGTTGATCGAAAGATCAGTAATCAAAGGAGATATCCAGTGGCAATTGGACTCGAAGACAAAAAGGCCATAGTGGCCGAAGTCAACGAGGCTGCCGGTGATGCTTTATCAGTGGTGATTGCGGATTACAGAGGTGTTACCTCAACCGGTATGATGCAATTGAGAGCCAGCTGTCGCGAGCAAAATGTGTATATGCGTGTTGTTAGAAACACGCTTGCCAGGCGAGCAGTAGCAGACACTGAATTTGAATGTATTAATGATGCGTTGGTAGGTCCGACGATTCTCGCATTTTCAATGGAAGATCCAGGTGCCGCGGCGCGAATCCTGAAAGATTTTGCCAAAGAAAATGATGCATTCGAAATAAAGGCACTTGCTGTTGGTGGCGAACTTCTTGGTGCAGAAAGTATTGACAGGCTGGCTAAATTGCCAACGCGAGATCAGGCGTTGTCAATGTTGGCCGCTGTTATTCAGGCTCCTGTTACCAAGTTGGTTAGAACACTTAACGATGTACCCGGTAAGGTTACTCGTGTTGTTGCAGCCGTTCGTGATCAAAAGAAAGACGCAGCCTAATATAAATTTTAACCAGTACATTTCAGGAGATGAGAGTCATGGCTCTATCTAAAGACGATATTTTAAATGCAATTGCAGAAATGAGCGTAATGGACGTTGTCGAGCTTGTTGAAGCAATGGAAGAAAAGTTTGGCGTTTCTGCTGCAGCCCCTGTTGCTGTTGCTGCAGTTGGTGGTGCCGGTGAAGCCGCAGCGGCTGAAGAGAAGACCGAGTTTGATGTGGTTCTCTCCGCAACAGGCGACAAGAAAGTTAACGTTATCAAGGCGGTTCGCGGCTTGACCGGTCTGGGCCTGAAAGAAGCCAAGGCTATGGTAGATGGCGCGCCCGCAACTATTAAGGAAGGCGTTAGCAAAGATGAAGCAGAAGCAGCGAAAAAAGAGCTTGAAGAAGCGGGCGCATCTGTAGAATTGAAGTAATGCTTGTTACGTTATTGCGTTCGCAATAAATGGAAATGGCTGGCAGTGTACACTGTCGGCCTTTTTCTGTTGTATATGATATATAGTACGGACAGTTTATGGGAAACGTTGACGCCCGAAACAATCTATCAGGATCAATCCCTCGTACCTTTAAAACCCCCGGGGTAACCTAATGACATATTCTTATACCGAGAAAAAACGAATCCGAAAAGATTTTGGTAAACACCCTACAGTAATGGATGTTCCTTATCTGTTATCCATTCAGTTGGATTCTTACAAAAGTTTTTTACAAATAGATTGTGACTTCGCAGAGCGGCAAGAGATCGGTTTGCATGCAGCGTTTAAATCCGTTTTCCCGATTTTAAGCTTTTCTGGCAATGCTGCCCTGGAATACGTTTCTTATCGACTTGGCGAACCTGCCTTTGATGTCAAGGAATGCCAACTTCGTGGCGTAACCTATGCTGCTCCATTAAGAGTGAAAGTCAGATTAATCATTTATGATAAAGACTCTTCTAACAAAGCGATAAAAGACATAAAGGAACAAGAGGTCTATATGGGCGAGATGCCCTTGATGACTGAAAATGGAACCTTTGTCATAAATGGAACAGAGAGGGTAATTGTTTCCCAGTTGCACCGATCGCCCGGGGTGTTTTTTGATCACGATAAGGGAAAAACCCATTCCTCGGGCAAGTTGCTCTATTCTGCCCGGGTAATTCCCTATCGTGGCTCCTGGCTGGATTTCGAGTTTGACCCGAAAGACTGCGTGTTTGTCCGTATTGACAGGCGCAGAAAGCTGTCCGCGACAATACTGTTGCGTGCATTGGGCTACAGCTCTGAAGAAATGCTGGATGAGTTTTTCGATACCAGCAAGTTTTATATCGAAGGTGAGGTTGCCAAACTTGAATTGGTGCCAAGTCGTCTGCGTGGTGATATCGCATCCTTTGATATTCTCGATGACAAGGGAAATGTCGTTGTTGAAGAGGGACGACGTATTACCTCCAGGCATATCCGTCAGTTGGAAAAAGCGGATATTACCGAGCTTACCATTCCCAAAAACTATATGGTAGGGCGGGTTATTGCCAAAGATATCGTCGATCCCGAAACAGGAGAGTTACTGGTTGAGTGTAATACCGAAATCACGGAAGAAGTTGTTGAAAAGCTGACCGCAAGTGACATCAAAATGGTCGAGGTGTTGTACACCAATGAACTTGATTGCGGGCCTTTTATGTCCGATACACTGCGGATTGATCCGACCAGAAATCAATTGGAAGCGCTTGTTGAAATCTACCGGATGATGCGCCCGGGCGAGCCACCTACCAAAGAGTCTGCCGAAAATCTGTTTTTCAATCTGTTTTTTACAGAAGAAAGGTACGATCTGTCTGCTGTGGGCCGTATGAAGTTCAATCGACGAATTGGCCGCCCCGATGAAACCGGTAAAGGTGTTCTGGATAAAGACGATATTATTGCGGTGTTGAAAACGCTGATCAGTATCAGAAACGGTAAGGGTGAAGTTGACGATATTGATCATCTTGGCAACCGTCGAATCCGCTCCGTGGGTGAAATGGCAGAAAACCAGTTTCGAGTGGGACTGGTGCGTGTAGAGCGGGCCGTCCGGGAGCGACTGAGTCTTGCTGAATCAGAGGGTTTGATGCCACAGGATCTGATTAATGCCAAGCCTGTCGCGGCAGCAGTGAAAGAGTTTTTTGGTTCCAGTCAGCTGTCTCAGTTTATGGATCAGAACAACCCGCTATCGGAAATCACTCACAAGCGTCGTGTTTCCGCGTTAGGGCCCGGTGGTTTAACAAGGGAGCGTGCCGGTTTTGAGGTTCGGGATGTCCATCCTACCCATTACGGACGTGTGTGCCCGATCGAAACGCCTGAAGGGCCAAATATCGGCCTGATAAATTCCTTGGCCACCTATGCCAGAACCAATTCCTATGGCTTCCTTGAGAGTCCCTATAGAAAAGTGACAGACGGTGTGGTCACGGATGAAATCGAGTATTTGTCCGCGATCGAAGAGAGCGAATTTGTTATCGCACAGGCAAGCGCTCACACGGATGAACAAAAAAGGCTGACTGAAGAGCTTGTTACGGTCAGGCACAAGAACGAGTTTACCGTCATGTCGCCTGAAAAAGTGAACTATATGGATGTTTCACCCAGGCAGGTGGTATCAGTAGCTGCTTCATTGATTCCGTTTTTGGAGCACGATGATGCCAACCGGGCCCTGATGGGGTCAAACATGCAGCGTCAGGCCGTTCCGACCCTCGTTTCCGAAAAACCCCTGGTCGGCACAGGCATTGAGCGTATCGTGGCCCAGGACTCGGGTGTGTGTGTGGTTGCTCGCAGGGGCGGTTGCATAGAAAATGTGGATGCCGGAAGGATTGTTGTTCGTGTCAATGATGAAGAAACACCAGCAGGAGACGCAGGTGTAGATATTTATAATTTGATCAAATATACACGTTCCAACCAGAATACCTGTATCAACCAGCGCTCTCTGGTATCTGTAGGCGATAAAATCGAGCGTGGAGATGTGTTGGCGGATGGCCCTTCCGTTGATATGGGTGAACTCGCGCTTGGACAAAACATGCGCATCGCGTTCATGCCGTGGAATGGTTATAACTTTGAGGATTCCATTCTTGTTTCAGAGCGAGTGGTGCAGGAAGACCGATTTACTACTATCCATATCCAGGAGTTAACCTGTATATCTCGTGACACGAAACTGGGCAGTGAAGAGATTACTGCCGATATTCCCAATGTTGCTGAAAGTGCTCTGGCCAAGCTGGATGAGTCCGGGATTGTTTACATCGGTGCTGAAGTAGGGACTGGCGATATATTGGTTGGCAAGGTCACCCCTAAAGGTGAAACACAGCTTACTCCCGAGGAAAAGTTGCTGCGCGCGATTTTTGGTGAAAAGGCATCGGATGTCAAGGATACATCACTGCGGGTTTCTACCGGGACTCGTGGAACCGTGATCGATGTTCAGGTCTTTACCCGGGATGGCGTTGAAAAAGACCAGCGAGCCCTGGATATTGAGAAGGCCGAATTGAACAAATTCCGCCAGGATCTCAAAGATGAATACCGAATCGTTGAAGAAGCGACCTTTGAGCGTCTGCAAGGGTCGCTTGAAGGTAAAGCCCTTATTGCGGGCCCGGGGGTGAAGAAAGGTGACATTGTCTCCGCCTCGATGCTGTCAGAACTGGCTCGCCAGGACTGGTTCAAGCTTCGGTTTGAAGAGGATGAATATAACGAACTCCTGGAAAAAGCCGAGACCCAGCTCAAGGAAAGAAAGTCCGACCAGGAAGCACGCTTTGAAGATAAGAAACGTAAACTCCAGACCGGTGATGATTTGCCGCCCGGGGTACTGAAAATCGTCAAGGTGTATGTCGCGGTCAAAAGGCGCATACAGCCAGGTGATAAAATGGCCGGAAGACATGGAAACAAGGGTGTTATCTCTGTCATCATGCCCGTTGAGGATATGCCGTATGATCAGAACGGAGAGCCTGTTGATATCGTATTGAACCCGCTGGGTGTACCCTCGCGGATGAATGTTGGCCAGGTTCTGGAAACTCATCTCGGAGCGGCGGCAAAAGGGCTCGGACGAAAAATCAACGATATGATTCGACAACAGAAAGCGGTGGCTGATATCCGGGATTTCCTCGGAAAAATCTACAACGAGACTGGCGGCAAATCCGAGCAGTTGAGCGAGCTGAATGATGAAGAGGTAAAAGTTCTGGCGAAGAACCTTACCTCTGGCGTGCCTATTGCGACGCCTGTATTTGACGGTGCCAGGGAAGAAGAAATCAAAGAGCTTCTCAGGTTGGCAGATATGGATGACAGCGGGCAGACCTGGTTGCACGATGGGCGCACAGGAGAAAGGTTCAGTCGAAAGGTGACCGTTGGTTACATGTATATGCTCAAACTCAACCATTTGGTGGATGACAAGATGCATGCGCGTTCAACCGGTTCTTACAGCCTGGTTACCCAGCAGCCTTTGGGTGGCAAGGCACAATTCGGTGGACAACGTTTCGGAGAGATGGAGGTGTGGGCCCTGGAAGCATACGGGGCGGCCTATACCTTGCAGGAAATGCTCACCGTCAAGTCGGATGACGTGAATGGTCGTACGAAAATGTATAAAAACATTGTCGACGGCGACCACAGAATGGAGCCGGGTATGCCTGAATCATTTAATGTTCTGGTTAAAGAGATTCGTTCTCTTGGTATCGACATTGAGTTGGAGTCAGAGTAATTCTGCCTCGTCAATATTGTACTCAAACAAATTTGTACCTGAACAAATTTCGTTAACCTCCATTTGGGGTGATAAATAATGAAAGACTTATTGAATTTACTAAAAAACCAGAACAACAAGCACGAGTTCGATTCTATCCGAATCGGGCTGGCCTCTCCGGAAATGATTCGATCCTGGTCATATGGGGAAGTGAAAAAGCCGGAAACGATAAACTATCGTACCTTTAAACCGGAAAGAGATGGCTTGTTTTGTGCCAAAATATTTGGCCCCAACAAGGATTATGAATGCCTTTGCGGGAAATATAAAAGGCTTAAGCACCGCGGCGTAATCTGTGAAAAATGTGGTGTTGAAGTTGCGCTTGCGAGTGTTCGTCGTGATCGTATGGGGCACATAGAGCTCGCCAGTCCGGTTGCTCATATCTGGTTTCTGAAATCGCTTCCTTCCAGGATTGGTTTGCTGCTCGATATGACCTTGCGGGACATCGAGCGTGTGCTTTATTTCGAATCATTCATTGTTATTGATCCCGGGATGACGACCCTTGAAAAAGGCCAGTTGCTTTCCGATGAGCAGTATTATGAAGCACTCGAAGAGTTTGGAGATGAGTTCGAAGCCAAAATGGGTGCTGAAGCCATACAGCGACTTCTCAGGGATATCGAGCTTCAGGAAGAAATAGAAACTCTCAGAGAAGAAATACCGGCAACCAATTCTGAAACCAAGATCAAAAAGCTGTCAAAGCGTTTGAAGTTGATGGAGTCGTTTTATTTTTCCGGTAACAAGCCCGAGTGGATGATTCTCGATGTGTTGCCGGTGCTGCCGCCTGACCTGCGCCCTTTGGTGCCGCTGGAGGGTGGTCGCTTCGCAACTTCGGATTTGAACGATTTATATCGACGCGTGATCAATAGAAACAATCGACTGAAGCGCCTGCTGGAATTGAGTGCGCCGGATATTATCGTCCGAAACGAAAAGCGGATGCTTCAGGAATCAGTTGATGCACTATTGGACAATGGTCGTCGGGGACGGGCCATCACAGGTTCAAACAAGCGTCCGTTGAAGTCTCTTGCAGACATGATCAAGGGCAAGCAGGGACGTTTCCGTCAAAACCTGCTCGGAAAGCGTGTTGACTATTCCGGTCGTTCGGTCATTGTTGTGGGGCCCAGTCTGAGGCTTCATCAGTGTGGTCTGCCCAAGAAAATGGCGCTGGAACTGTTTAAACCATTTATTTTCAGCAAACTGGAGCACCGGGGGCTGGCGACAACGATCAAGGCCGCCAAAAAAATGGTAGAGCGAGAGACAGCCGAGGTCTGGGATATTCTGGCTGAGGTCATTAGAGAGCATCCGGTAATGCTGAACCGGGCTCCTACGCTCCACAGGCTCGGTATTCAGGCGTTTGAGCCGGTGTTGATCGAAGGTAAGGCAATTAATTTGCATCCGCTGGTTTGTGCTGCCTATAACGCCGATTTTGATGGCGACCAGATGGCCGTTCACGTTCCCCTGACTCTGGAAGCCCAGCTGGAAGCGCGCGCGCTAATGATGTCTACCAACAACGTGTTGTCACCTGCCAACGGTGAACCCATTATCGTACCTTCGCAAGACGTGGTTCTGGGTTTGTACTACATGACCAGAGAGCGAATCAATGCCGCTGGCGAAGGCATGGTATTTGCTGATGTCAAAGAAGTGCATCGGGCGTATGGGGCAGGAAAGGTCGACTTGCAGGCCATGGTAAAGGTTCGTGTTCGTGAAGTTGCAATTAATGACGATGGCACTCGTAACGAAACCTATAGCCTGGTTGATACTACGGTAGGCCGGGCACTGCTGTTCGATATTCTGCCCGATGGTTTGCCCTATTCCCTGGTCAACCAGGCGATGACCAAAAAGGCGATATCGCGCCTGATCAATTCATCCTATCGAAAATGCGGTCTGAAAGACACGGTTATTTTTGCCGACCAACTAATGTATCTCGGTTTTTCCCAGGCAACCAGGTCGGGTTCTTCTATCGGGGTCAACGACTTTGTTATTCCTGATGCAAAAAAAGGAGTGATTGACGCGGCAGATAATGAAGTGAAGGAAATTGAGTCACAGTTTTCTACCGGTCTTTTAACCCAGGGTGAAAAATACAACAAGGTTATAGATATCTGGTCACGGGCCAACGACAAGGTCGCCAAGGCGATGATGGAAACCCTTGGCAAGGAAAAGGTCATAAACCGTGATGGTGATGAAGTTGAGCAGGATTCATTTAATTCTGTTTATATGATGGCTGATTCCGGGGCCAGGGGTTCGGCCGCGCAGATCCGGCAGCTGGCGGGCATGCGAGGGTTGATGGCAAAACCGGACGGTTCGATCATCGAAACGCCTATCACGGCAAACTTCAGGGAAGGTTTGAACGTACTCCAGTACTTTATTTCTACTCACGGTGCACGGAAAGGTCTTGCTGACACCGCACTGAAAACCGCAAACTCGGGTTACCTGACGAGGCGTCTTGTTGATGTCGCTCAGGATATGGTGGTGACCGAGGTGGATTGTGGTACGGATGAGGGCTTGCTGGTCACTCCCCATATCGAAGGTGGTGATGTTGTTGTTCCCCTTGGTGATCGTGTTCTGGGGCGAGTTGCTGCCCGTGATATTTTTGCTCCCGGAAATGACACCGAAGTTGTAATGCCTGCCGGGACATTCCTGGATGAAGCCAATGTGGCCAATCTGGAAGAAGCCGGCGTTGATGAGGTCTGGGTTCGCTCCGCAATCACCTGTACAACCAAGTACGGGGTGTGTGCAAAATGTTACGGGCGTGACCTGGCTCGTGGTCACCTTGTCAATGTGGGTGAGGCGGTGGGTGTTATCGCTGCCCAGTCGATCGGAGAGCCTGGCACACAGTTAACCATGCGTACGTTCCACATTGGCGGTGCTGCATCAAGAGCATCGGCTGTCGATAATATACAGGTCAAGCATGGCGGCAAGGTTCGTCTGCACAATATGAAGTCAATCGAGCGTAATGACGGAAGCCTGGTGGTTGTATCGCGTTCCTCTGCGATGGCGATTGCCGATGACCACGGCAGGGAGCGAGAGTGGTACAAGCTTCCGTATGGTGCAATATTGACGGCGAAAAATGGCGATGATGTTGCCGCAGGGCAAACCGTTGCCAAGTGGGACCCGCACACTCACCCGATTGTGACTGAGTGGGCCGGTCGGGTTCAGTTTATTGGTATGGAAGAGGGTATTACCATAACCTCTCAAACGGATGAGTTGACCGGGCTTTCCACTACGGTTGTGATTGATCCCAAGGATCGACCGGCGGCGGGTAAGGATTTAAGGCCAACAATCCAGCTTCTGGACGACAATGGTGAAACATTGAAGATTCCGGGCAGTGAAGCACCGGTTCAGTATTTTCTGCCGGCCAACGCTTTAATCTCCCTTAAAAATGGAGACACTATCGCAAATGGTGATATTGTCGCCAGGGTGCCTCAAGAGTCTTCAAAAACAAGGGATATTACCGGTGGTTTGCCCCGAGTCGCCGATTTGTTCGAAGCCAGAAAGCCGAAAGAGCCCTCTATTCTCGCGGAAATCTCGGGAACGGTTAATTTTGGTAAGGAAACGAAGGGCAAGAAACGTCTGGTTATAACTCCGCCGGATGGTGGTGAACCCAACGAAACACTGATACCCAAGTGGCGCCAGTTGAATGTGTTCGAAGGGGAGAAAGTTGAGAAGGGTGAAGTCATTTCGGATGGGCCTTCCAATCCGCACGATATCTTGCGACTTTTGGGCGTGGGCGAACTGGCCAAATATATTATCAATGAAATACAGGATGTATATCGACTCCAGGGTGTTGTCATCAACGATAAGCATATTGAAGCGATAGTTCGTCAGATGCTCAGAAAAGTGGAAGTGCTGAGTCCGGGAGATACGCCACTTATCACCGGAGATCAGGTAGAGTATTTCCGTATTCTTGAAGAAAACGAAATCGCTGAGGCCAAGGATATGATGCCTGCCCGGTACGAGCGGGTATTGCTTGGTATCACCAAGGCATCACTTGCTACAGAGTCCTTCATTTCCGCGGCCTCTTTCCAGGAAACAACGAGGGTATTGACGGAAGGGGCGGTCACGGGCAAGCAGGATTTTCTGCGAGGACTCAAGGAAAATGTGGTAGTGGGACGATTGATACCTGCCGGTACCGGATTGGCTTATCATAGCTCAAGGAAGAAGGCAGCCGGGCCGGTTGTGTCTGAAAATATTGGTGTCAACCCGGACGAAGTGGCAGAAGCATTGGCCGCTGAATTAAATAAAGAACAGGATTAATGCCGGCTGTATGTAAAATAACCAGCTATTGTTCTTGACTAAGTGGGGGGGTGTTATTAGAATTTCCCCCCTTAATTTTTGGTAGCTTGCTACATGAGTGAGTTATCGCATTGTGAAACCGGAGAAAGCTTGCATGGCAACTATTAATCAGTTGGTGCGTAAGCCTCGTAAGCGCGTTGTTGAGAAAAGTGATGTTCCTGCTTTGCAGAGCTGCCCTCAGCGCAGAGGCGTATGCACCCGTGTATATACAACTACACCCAAGAAACCAAACTCGGCATTGCGGAAGGTCTGTCGTGTCAGATTGACTAACGGGTTTGAGGTAACCTCGTACATTGGTGGTGAAGGCCACAATCTTCAGGAGCACAGCGTGGTTTTGATTCGCGGTGGTCGAGTAAAGGATTTGCCGGGTGTTCGTTATCACACGGTACGTGGAAGTCTCGATACTTCCGGTGTGGCAGATCGCAGGCAAGGTCGTTCCAAGTATGGAGCAAAACGTCCCAAGTAAAACAGGGGCGGGAATGTATCGGAATAGTGAGATTGGATAAACCGGTCTCGTATAAATAAACAGTTATCCAGTTTTCGGTTTCAGTGTAACAGAGGCTGATCCATGGCCCGGTAGGCTCATGGGAAGGTCGGTTCACCGATAAGAGTAAGGCCGTGATCCCTGTCGCGGAGGAACCCTGAAGACCTGTAATTTAATAGAGGGCTTATCATGCCAAGACGTCGCGTCGTCGCTAAAAGAGAAATATTGCCAGATCCCAAATTTGGAAGCCAGAGATTGGCAAAGTTTATGAACCATGTAATGATTAGCGGTAAAAAGTCGGTTGCCGAAAAAATAGTATACGGAGCTCTGAGCGCTATAGAGGAAAAATCCAAGGGAGACCCGATGGAGCTGTTTGAAAAGGCGCTCGAAAACATCCAGCCTATGGTCGAGGTTAAATCGCGCAGGGTTGGTGGCGCAACCTACCAGGTACCTGTGGAGGTTCGACCCAGTCGCCAGACAGCCCTGGCAATGAGATGGCTGGTTGACTACTCGCGAAAGCGCGGTGAAAAGTCCATGGCTCTTCGTCTTGCAGGTGAAATTCTGGATGCATCAGAAGGTAAGGGTGCAGCAGTCAAGAAGCGCGAGGATGTTCACAAGATGGCGGAAGCCAACAAGGCGTTTTCGCACTATCGGTTCTAGTTGCTGGCCGGTTCTGGTTATGCCGGTTTGACTTGTTGCCTTAACACCAAAGGAAGAATGTAGTGGCACGCAAAACCCCGATTGAAAGATACAGAAATATTGGTATCTGTGCGCACGTTGATGCTGGAAAAACGACCACCACCGAGCGTGTGCTGTTTTACACCGGGCTTTCCCACAAGATCGGGGAAGTGCATGATGGCGCGGCCACTATGGACTGGATGGAGCAGGAGCAGGAAAGGGGTATTACTATTACCTCTGCTGCAACGACCTGTTTTTGGTCTGGTATGACCCGGCAATTTGATCAGCACAGGATTAATATCATTGATACGCCGGGGCATGTGGATTTTACAATCGAAGTAGAGCGATCGCTGCGTGTGCTTGACGGTGCAGTCGTGGTGTTGTGCGGGTCATCGGGAGTTCAGCCTCAAACAGAAACGGTCTGGCGGCAGGCAGATAAGTACGAAGTACCCCGGATGGTTTTTGTGAACAAGATGGATCGTGCGGGAGCCGACTTTCTTGCTGTTACTCGTCAGTTGAAAGAGCGACTGGGCGCCAATCCAGTGCCTCTTCAAATGACAATCGGGGCAGAGGAAGATTTCAGGGGGGTGGTGGATCTGATCAGGATGAAAGCCATCCTCTGGAATGAAGCTGATCAGGGGATGACTTTTGAATATGGAGAAATTCCCGACTCCCTGAAGGCGGAGTGCGAACAAATGCGTGAGCATTTGGTTGAGGTTGCCGCTGATGCCACTGATGAGTTGATGGAAAAGTATCTTGAGGAAGGTGAACTTACAGAGAATGAAATAAAGTTTGCGCTCCGCAAGAGAACGCTGGCAAATGAGATTGTTCCGGTTCTGGGAGGGTCGGCCTTTAAAAACAAGGGTGTTCAGGCCGTTTTGGATGCGGTAATAGAATACTTGCCTTCGCCAACTGAGGTTAAGCCCATTGAGGGTGTGCTTGATGATCATGAGACCCTGGCTGTTCGCAAGGCGGAAGATGATGCGCCGTTTTCAGCCCTGGCTTTCAAGATTGCGACTGATCCCTTTGTTGGCACGCTCACCTTTTTCAGGGTCTACTCCGGTACACTGTTATCCGGCAGTACGCTTTACAATCCGGTTAAAGGAAAAAAAGAGCGTATTGGTCGAATGGTGCAGATGCATGCCAACAGTCGTGATGAAATCAAAGAGGTGCGTGCGGGTGATATTGCGGCTGGTATAGGCTTGAAAGATGTCACTACAGGGGATACCCTTTGCAGTCTGGAAGAAGTTATTACCCTTGAAAGAATGGAGTTTCCCGAGCCGGTTATTTCCGTTGCTGTGGAACCGAGGTCAAAAGCAGACCAGGACAAGATGGGTGTTGCTCTGGGCAAGCTGGCTCAGGAGGATCCATCGTTCAGAGTAAAGACGGATGAAGAAACCGGTCAGACGATTATATCCGGGATGGGTGAGCTTCATCTTGATATTATCATTGACAGAATGCGTCGGGAGTTCAGCGTCGAGGCGAATATCGGCAAGCCTCAGGTGGCGTATCGGGAAGCAATTCGGAATACCTGTGAGATCGAAGGCAAATTTGTTCGTCAAACCGGGGGTAGAGGGCAGTATGGTCATGTCTGTGTGAGGTTTGAGCCCGGTTCCCAGGGTGACGAAGGGTTGGAGTTTGTCAATGAAATTGTCGGTGGTGTCGTGCCGAAGGAGTATATACCCGCTGTAGAGAGGGGTATTGAAGAGCAGATGCAGAACGGCATCATTGCCGGTTACCCTGTGTTGTCTTTAAAGGCAACCTTGTATGACGGGTCATTTCATGATGTTGACTCTAATGAAATGGCTTTCAAGATCGCCGGGAGTATGGCGACCAAAAAGCTTTCCGATCAAGGTGGTGCGGTGTTACTTGAGCCTGTTATGAAGGTAGAGGTGGTTACCCCTGAGGAAAATATGGGTGATGTTGTCGGTGACCTGAATAGAAGAAGGGGCTTGATACACGGGATGGATGAATGTGCATCAGGCAAGGTTATCGATGCGGAGGTACCCTTGGGCGAGATGTTTGGTTATGCGACCGATTTGCGGTCTGCGACCCAGGGTCGAGCCACTTATACGATGGAGTTTTTGAAGTATTCTGAAGCTCCGGGCAATATAGCAGAAGCGATTATAAATAAAGGTTGATTTGAAAATAAGTTGACCTGGAAATTTAGTTGATTTGAAAATTTATGAGGTGTAATTGTGGCAAAAGAAAAATTTGAACGTACCAAACCCCATGTCAACGTGGGAACCATTGGTCACGTTGATCACGGCAAGACGACCTTGACAGCAGCGCTGACGCGCGTGTGTGCAGAGGTCTGGGGTGGTGAGTTGAAGGCGTTTGATCAGATTGATAACGCTCCCGAAGAAAGAGAGCGTGGTATTACTATC
>PDWI01005714.1_pt1 | contig 15903 bp, 12 predicted proteins | sample 1430891 | NCBI WGS metagenome assembly PDWI01 (sample SAMN01162508, study PRJNA174530) | Oral metagenome, whole genome shotgun sequencing project. | biome: Marine environment; feature: Marine mammal; material: Swab sample of the gingival sulcus; isolation source: swab sample of gingival sulcus...
ACAGCAATTTGACAAAGATAAGCAAAAACAGATATTATTAATAATAAAATAAGGAAAAAAACATGAAATTTTTAAATAACAAAAAAATATTGTCTTTAATTTCTGCATTTCTTCTACTTCTCACAATATCATCTTGCTCCTCTGTTCCTATAACAGGTCGTCAAAGGATTGCACTACTTCCCGCCTCAAACCTTAGCACAATGGCATTGCAAAGTTACAATTCTTTGCTTAAACAATCAAAATTATCCACTAATTCTAATGATGTTAATTTAGTAAATAAAGTAGGAAATAGAATTGCACTTGCAGCCGAACAATTCATGAAAGAAGAAGGTTTAGGCGATCAATTAAAGCACTATAAGTGGGAATTTAATTTGATAGAAGATCCAAAAACAATAAATGCCTTTTGTATGCCCGGAGGTAAAGTGGCTGTTTATACCGGAATTTTACCCATTGCACAAGATGAAGCAGGTCTTGCCGTAATAATGGGTCATGAAGTTGCACATGCTATTGCAAGGCACGGTAATGAAAGAATGAGCCAAGGATTAATGGTTCAACTTGGCGGGATTGCTCTTGAAGTTGCCATACAAAAAAAGCCTGAAGAAACAAAAAATCTATTTAGAATGGCATACGGAATAGGTGCTCAATTGGGAGTGCTTCTTCCTTACAGCAGGACTCATGAATCAGAGGCAGATCATATAGGATTAATATTAATGACAAGAGCAGGTTACAATCCCGATACTGCTCCTATATTTTGGCAACGTATGTCAAAAATAGGAAAGGGACAAAGACCACCTCAATTTATATCAACTCACCCTTCACCACAAAAAAGAGTTCGACAACTAAAAACACTAATCCCAAAAGTAAAAAAGAGATATTACAAAAAGTAGGATCTCTACATTAAGATTTGAAACACCACTTCTTTAATAGTAGGCAGTCAAGAATATAAAATCTCTACACTAAAAATCCTTTAACTTGTAACACCAAACTTTAATAGTAATCAATCAAACACAATCACCACACCAAAAGTCTTATAGCTTGAAAAAATCCAATCTCCGCACTAAGATTTGTATTTAAGAACAATCACTCCCCCACAATCTCTACATAATAAATGCCCGCTTCGAAGACAAAACACGATACCTTTTTAAGAGTTATCAAGAAAAGTGAGGGTAATGACTTCTGAATATTAAAAATTCCTATTTTTTCATTATTTCATCTAATTTTTTGTAAAACTCTTCAGACTCACCAACAATTTTTGCAATTATTTTTTTATCTTTATCAAGAATTAATTTTGTAGGAAAACCACTAATACCATAAATAACTGAAAGGTCTGTATCTAAATCTTTACTATTTAAAAGATTTGTCCACTCCAATTTATGTTCTTTAATAGTTTTTATCCAATTTTCTTTAGTATCTCTGCAACAAATACCTATAAACTCAATACGGTCTTTATATTTATTATAGTATTCTTTCATTTTCGGCAAACCTTTAATACACCAACCACACCAACTCCCCCAAAAATCTAAAACTATATATTTGTCTTTTATAGAACTAAGAGAAAAATCAGTACCTAAAAACGACTTTAATTTAAAATTAGGAGCAATTTTTCCTTTAACAATATTTTTTGAAGCCTCTTTCATTTTCAATGATTTTTTATATCTTAAAAGTGTATTGTCTAACATATTTTTACAAATTCCATTACGAACAGCTTTACTCAATTTTTGATAGTATTCATTAAATATATCCAATCTTTGTCTTGTAAGTAAATATCCAGACAAATCTTTATCTAAATTTCCTTTAATATATTCAAGATTTCTTTTGGAAACTTGCTTAAAAAATTCTCTTCTTTTTGCAAAAAGTTTCTTAATTTTAATGTCATTTTCCTCTATTGCCTTCTTATTTTTCATATCTTTTTTTAGATTTCTTGTGTCAAACATTAAAGTATCAAGCTCTAATTCAACTTTACAACTTTCAACTAAATCTTTAATATTTTCCTTTTGCAATTTGGCATTATTCTTACTAAAATTATTACCCTTAACTTCATAATCCACATAATACTTATACATTTTCCCTTTAACACTAATTTTTTTATTGGGCTCTAAAAGCAATAATAAATATTTGGATAAAGGTCTATAATCTTTATTTCTACTTACTCTTTTAAATCCTGCTTTCTTAAAAAAAACAAAAACAATCTCTGGTTCCTTAACTTCAAGATTGGTGAGTAATTTATTATCCTTGCAAGTCAGAGTTTCTTTCGTTGGTCTGACTCTTCCCCCCATTTTAGATATAGGCATATGTTCTACATATACAGTATCATCGCCCACTCCTTCAATTTCAATTTCCAAATTATTTTTTTGCCCATACAATACCAATATCGGCAAGAAAATAATCAAAACTAATTTTATAATTTTTTGCATACTTTCTCCTTCTTATAAATAATTTATACTTTAGTTATTCTTCTGTGTAATACGTTACTTTCTTAAGTTTCTTCCATGCTCCACGAGTAAAATCAGGAATTTCTACAGGCATACCGTCATTTTTATTTGAAACACGTGAAAGTTCAATTATCGCAGACCATTCCGCAGCGTCATAAACATCTTGGTCTAATGGTAGTCCGTGCCTTAAACAATAAATCAATCTGTAATCCATAATAAAATCCATTCCTCCATGACCGCCCACTTCCTTAGCTTTCTTGCCTACTTTTGTAACAATTGGATGTTCGTATTTAGCCAACAATTTATTTAATTCATCTTCTTTTAAAAAATGATGTGCATTGGGTTCAAGTGCAATACCTTTTTTAGGATATTTACGAGCAAAACCTTTAGTTCCGCTAACAAGATGTATTCGGCTATATGGTCTTGGACTGGTTACATCATGTTGAATAAGAATTGTTTTTCCATTAGCAGTTTTAACAATTGTAGTGCTCATATCACCTTTAGCATAATCTTTTTTTGCATACTCTGAATTTTCCCCAAATTTCTTTTTAGCATATTCTGTCATTCCAAATTGATTTGAGGAAATAGAAACAAGAGTTTTCATCCTATCGCCTCTGTGAATATTCATGATGTGGCATAAGGGACCCAATCCATGAGTTGGGTAAGTATTTCCATCTTCTTTTTCAAGATGTTTTAATCTCCACATATTCCAGTATCTCTTTTCATCCTTTTCTTCAGCGAAATTTAACCAGCGTAAGTCATGAATGTAAGCACCTTCGCAATGTACTATCTCTCCAAAAAGCCCCTGTTGTGCCATGTTAAGAGTTGCCATTTCAAAAAAATCATAATTACAATTTTCAAGTTGCATGCAATGCTTGCGTGTTTTTTCAGCTGTATTTACTAATTGCCAACATTCATCAATAGTTAGAGCTGCCGGAACTTCAAGTGCGACATGTTTTCCATGCTCCATTGCATAAACAGCTATGGGAGTGTGTAAATCCCAGTGAGTACAAACGTATATGAGATCAATATCATCACGTTCACAAATCTTTTTCCAATCTTCAACCCCCGAATAAGCATCAGCTTTAGGATTTCCTGCATCTACCAAGATTTTTTGTGCTCTCTCTATATATTCAGGCAAGACATCTGCAATAGCAATCACTTTAGCTTCTTTAATAAAATTAAATCTACGAACAGCCGACGAACCTCTATTGCCAAGACCAATAATTGCCATTCTGACAGTGTCTATAGGCTTACATCTTAACTCAAGTACATCGCTTTGACCTACCGGTCTTTGTGGTGTTTTAAAGATAATCTTATTTGGTGCTTTGGCTATATTATTAACCTTTGGAGAATTATGGCAAGCAAAAACTGTTAAAATTAAAATACCAAAGATTAAAGCAGAAAAAGGTCTTCTAATATAATTCATTTTGCTAGAATTAAAATTAAATGTGTGATTGACAAAAAAAACCTTTGTCCATAAAGATTTTAGTAAAGATATCATTGGTAGTACCTCCTAATATTTCAACTATCAATATTATAAAATAGTAGCACATTAAAAATAAAAGATACATAATTAAAAGTCTATTTTTTATTTGTCTTTTTTATTTTGAAAAAAAATAAATAAAAATTAAGCAATCTCTATTGAAAAGTCTAAAAACAATATCGCTATTACTTTTTACACAGGGTTACTTTCTGGCATGATATTAGATAATCCCCTTATATCTATCGGTTTAATTTTAGCAAAAATTACTCTTTATTGTTTTTAATGCAATTTTCCATAAAATTTTATATAATGTAAGAACAAAGGAGATAAATAATGAAATTACAAGAAATTACATTAAAAAATCAAAATAACGAAGATATTAATTTTTCTGACTATAAAGGAAAGTGGTTAGTTTTATATTTTTATCCTAAAGACAATACACCAGGTTGCACTAAAGAGGCTCAAGACTTCTCGGATTTATCGGATGAATTTAAGAAACTGAATTGTGAAATTATTGGCGTAAGTCCTGACAGTATAGAAAGCCATAAAAAATTTACGGAAAAATTCAATCTCAAAATTAATTTATTAAGTGATTCGCCCAAAGAATTGATAAAGTCTTGTGAAGCTTGGGGAATAAAAAAGAATTACGGTAAAGAGTATGAAGGGTTAATAAGAACTACTTTATTAATCAATCCTGAACTTGAAGTAGTTAAAACATGGAAAAATGTAAGAGTAAGAGTAAAAAAAAAAAGCGGAGAAGTGAAACATGCGGAATTGGTTTTGCAAGAGTTAAAGAAAATTCTAGATAAAGATAATTAAATTTAGTTAGGAGGGGAAGAATGCAAAACTATTATAAGCTGTGTTTATTTACAATTATTATGTCATTGAGTTTTAATATTTTTGCATATACTGGAGAAGTTATAAAAAAAATTAAAGCTCCGTCAAAAAATTGCACTGGTCTGACATTTGCTAATGGGAAACTATGGGTAGCAGATAAAAAAACCGATAAAATTTACGCCATAGATACAGAAAGCGGAAAAGTTTTAAAAACAATAGAATCACCGGCTTACTGGCCAATGGGATTAGCTTGGGACGGCAAATATCTTTGGAATGTTGATATACAAGGAATGTCCGACATATCAGAAAATAGAGATGGAATGATTCATAAAATAGATACTAAAAACAACACAATAATACATTCCTTACGCTCTCCTTCATCAAGCCCAAGAGGACTTACCTGGGATGGAAAATATCTTTGGTGCGTTGATGATAGAAAAGATATGGTTATTCAATTTAATCCTAATGACGGCTCCACAATAAATTCTTTCCCTGCACCGTCAAAAGACTCACAAGGGATTTGTTATGACGGAAAATATCTATGGATTAGTGATAGAATTAAAGATGAAATATACATGGTATATCCTAAAACAGGATATGTTATTATTATTGCCAAAGCACCCAGTCCTTACATAAGGGATCTAACTTATGACGGGAAATATCTTTGGGCAATTGATTACCAAGAAGATTTTATTTATAAGCTAAAAATAAGAGATGGCGTCAAATATGTAAAAAGAGACGAAAAAAAACAGAGGGTTATATTAACTCATAGGGTTAGAAATTTTGGGCCAGGCAAAATAAAGAAATTGCAAACTCACATAGCTATTCCTAATAATAGAGTTAATCAAGAGATATTATCAATTAAATATTCTAATGACTATACAAAGATAGTTGAAGATAATTGGAAGCAAAAAACAGCTTTATTTGAATTTAATGATATTTTAGCAAAGCAAAAGAAAGAAGTTGAAATGATAGTTGATTTTAAATCTTGGAATGTAAGATATTTTATCTATCCCGAAGAAGTAGGTAGTTTAAAGAGTATTCCTAAAGAGATTAAGGAAAAATATTTAAAAGATGATGTTAAATATCAGATTAATCATCCTATTCTAAAACAAGCACTAAAAGAAGCACTAGGAGATGAAAAAAATCCATATTGGATAGTTAGGAAATTACATCAATATTTAATAAAAAAACTCTATTACAAAATGGACGGTGCTTGGGATACTGCTCCAACAGTATTGAGAAACGGACACGGTTCATGCTCAGAATATTCATTTGTTTTTATAGCACTTTGCAGAGCGGCAAATATACCTGTCAGATACGTCGGATCAACTTGGATAAAAGGTGATGCTGCAAGTATGGATGATGTTTATCACAGATGGATTGAAGTCTATCTTCCAAATTATGGTTGGATACCAACAGACCCCACTCACGGTGATAGAAAATCGCCAAGAGATCAAGCTTTTCCCATAGGATTGTGTAGGAATCGTGCATTGATTACAACCCAAAGTGGAGGCGGTTCTTCAACTCTAGGCTGGACATATAATTTTAACGAATTTATAGAAAAAGAACCTAAAACAAATGTAAATATAATCTACTATGCAGACTGGGAGCCTTTAAAATAAAGATACTTGATATTTTGTAATAACATAGAAAATAAAACACTACTCCTTTGATTAGTTAGCTTTAAAAAAGTGGAGTAAAGCCAGCTTGCTTATTAATTTAAAGTCAATTTATGTTATAATTATAAAGAAAAATACAATGAAAGAAGAACATAATAAAAAAATTGCAGAAGAGATAGAAAGTTTTATTAATCCCTCAGGTAGGATTAATAGTATGGTTATAGCAGTTATTACCATTTCTATTATGTCAATATTAATCTGGTCTTTTTACAAGAAAGATATAAAGGGACAAATAAGTGGAAAAGAACTAAAAAGAGATATCAGATTTGAAAGTGTAAAAACAACTTGGATAAAAAAAGAATCTTATAAAGATGAAAATGGTGAAGAAGAAATAATAATAGTACCTCAAATTAAATTTAAAATCAGAAGTAAGAGCGAAAAGGAATTAAAGTGGATAAACTTCATTGGTATTTTTAGGTTTACGGACACAGGAAAAAACATAGGTGAAGGCAATATGATGTCCATTAAAGAAGGAATTAGCAAAAATCAATTAAGTGAAGAAATTTGCATAAAATCCTCCTTGGGATACAGAGGTCCCTCTCTTGAAGCTTTTAGAAAAAACAGCAAAGATTGGCGTGATGCTTACGTTGAAATCTATGCTCGCCAAGGTTCTGTTTTTCAATTTATAAAATCTTTTAACATTAGCAAAAGATTGGAAGGATTAGATCTTGAAATTAAACTTAAAACTCTAAAAAAATAATATTTTTTAGATAAGGACAGAAAATGAAAGATTATCAAGGAATTAATTATTCATACAGAAGTAAACTTCAAAAAAGAAAAAAGTTTAAAAAGATAAGATTTCTCTTCATCTTAATAGTCATAATGTCCATAGCCTCTTTTATATACTTCAAAAAACTATCAAAAATAAAACAAATATATGGATTTGCATATAAAGTCGATACTATAAATCTAGATAAAAAATTATCCGAAATAAACAAAAATTTTATATTAAAAAAAGCGATTAAAGAACTTGCCGGCGTTAATGAATTACTCAAAGGAAATATAAAAGAAGCAGAAAATTCTTTTAATGAATTAAAAGAGTTTGACAGCCCTATGGACAAGAAGAAAATGCTTAAGGGATTAATTGACAATGCTTTATATAAAAAAGCAGAAATCCTACTACACTACTTCCTTAAAAATAATATTAATAATCTTGAAAATTATCAAGGATTAATTAATGCTTCTCTTTATAAAGGATCTTTATCCGACACAAAAAACTTAGACGATAAAGAGAAAAAATTTATTAATTCATATCAAGACAAGCAGAATAATTTTAAACTTATTACAGACAGAAATTCTAAACCCATTGCAACATACTCTCCTCAAAATGATAAAATTACTCCCAAAATTAGTGGTTTTGATTTCTCTCCTTTAACTAAAGAATTAAAAAAGGGCATAAAAGTTATAAAATTAACATTAGATAAAGAAATTCAGAATAAAGTCGAAAGCATATTTACAAAACATAGAGGAACAATGGTGCTTATCTCATTAAAAGACGGATCTATAATTTCCGCTTATTCATCACCAGAGAATAATGAGATAAAAAACGATTGCTTTTCTGAATCTTATGAACCCGGGTCAATAATAAAAATGATAACACTTTATGGTCATAAACATTATAAGAAGAAAGATATTTTTCCTTTCTACTGCAAAGGGAATTTGAATATAGAAGGTAAGATATTTTATGATTGGTGGAAACATGAAGATGTAAAAAATGCAGAAACAGCTACAGCACTTTCCTGCAATTCCGTATTTGCAACGATGGGAATGAATTTAAGAGAAAATAAATTAAGGTCAAATTTAAAAAGTTTCTTCTTTAATAAGACAAAACAATTTAGTGATTTACCTTTCACTTTTAAAACAGGTAAATTTAACGAGAATAATCGAGGGAAATATTATTGTGCAAATTTATCCGTAGGACTTGAAGAAATAGATATAACAACCATTCACTCCGCAATTATTGCTGAGATTATAGCTATGAACGGTAAATTTTATCCTCCTCACATCATACACTCAAAGAAGAATCTTTTAGGTCATCAATATTATGTTGCTGATATGAAAGAAAAAATAACCCATAAAGACAATTACTCTTTTGCAATTCTTAATTCCTCAATGAAAAATGTTGTAAACTATAAATACGGCACAGGAAGAAGAGCAAAAAATACATATTCTTCAATAGCAATGAAAACAGGAACTGCAGGAGATAAAAAAACAGGCTTGGATGCCATAATTATTGCCTATTTCCCTGCCGATAAACCAGAATTTGCTCTTGGTTTAAGACTGAAAGGTGCAGGTAAATGCGAAATTAAAGGAGCTTTATTCGTAAAAGAATTAATTACTCAATTATATGAGGATAAATAAAAGGAATGATAACCGGCATAGGTTGCGATATAGTTCAAATATCAAGGATAAAAAATATTTTATCAAAACCAAGAACAATCAATAAAATTTTTGCAAAGCAAGAAATTGATTATTGCCAACAATTTAAAAAATGCGAAGAACGTTACGCCGGAAGATTTGCAGCCAAAGAAGCCCTGTTAAAAGCTTTGGGCAAGGGATTATTAGCTGATATCAAATTAAAAGAAATTATAGTGGAAAATAACGAAATAGGTAAACCATTTTTTAGATTTCAAGACAAAAGAAAAATTGAACAATTGGATAAAGTAAATATAGAATTAAGTATAAGCCATGAAAAAGATTATGCAATTGCTTTTGTTATCATAGAAAAGATTAAATAATATTTAATAAATATTTATGGTAAAATATACATACAATATAAATTTAAAAGGAGAAAATATGAAAAAAATTGTTTTATTTTTAATTATTATTTTAAGTACAACCTTGTGGGCAGATTATTATGTAAAGCAAGTAACTTACACAACAGCAGGAAACAACAAAAGCCAAAGCAAACAATATAGTGAAACATGGTTAGGAGACAATGTAATAGCTACAATAGTATCGGCAACATCTACCATAATAAATGGTAAACAAAAAACATTTACAATGCTCATTCATAAGAACAAGACTTATATTCAAGGGAAACTCCCCTTTAACATGTTAAAGTTTTTACCTGAAGCATACGTCGCACTAACAAAACAGATGTTATCTTCAATGACTATAAAGGTCAAAAAAACAAATGAAAAGAAAAAGATACTAAAATATAATTGCTCGGCTTATGCCATAGAAATGTCTGTAGGTGGCATGAAAATGAATATAAAAATGTGGGTAAGTAAAGAAGTACCTTTTGATTACAAAAAATATAAATCATTAACAGAGGAACAACTTAAGGCAACAATGAACTTAAATAATCCAAGTAAAATCAATGAAATAAAAAAGATAGACGGATTCCCACTGGCAACGGAAACAAATAGTCTTGGGCAAAACAGCATAAATAAAACAGTGGAACTCAAAAAATGTTCTCCGCCTAAAGGAATTTATTCAATACCTAAAGGTTACAAAAAAGTAGATAAGCTTAGCTCCTTTTTAAATAAGTAAATTAATAATTAAAAGAAGATCCTCCCAAAAACTCCCTTAATATGGAAGTGGGGGGGATTTCTTCACTCTTTCCCACGCCTCTTATATAACTCAATAATCTCAATAGTCTTTGAGCCTCGGGATAAGCCTTGTCATCAGGCTTTACCGATTCTAGAAGTGGCAGAGATTCTTTCTTAAGCATGCTAAATTCATATAGTAATGCGGAATTAAACATAACGTCAGCCTCTTCCTGAAAAGGGAAGATCCATTTCTTCTCCCCTCTTATTACGGAAGGAAATCTTAATAATGTTTCAGATGGAGAATAACCTCTATAATTATAATCCCTAATCATTCTTCTTAAAATTCTGGTATCCGTAGTATGAATCCTGTTAAGAGAATCAAAACTAATTTGAGTAAGAGCGGAGATATAAATTTTATATTTATTAATTTGAGGTATTTTAGTACTTAATTTTTCATTAAGGCAATGTATTCCCTCAACAATAACAATCTCTTCATCTAATAATCTTACTAACCTGTCATTTTTAATGCTTTTACCCGCGTTAAAGTCATATTTTGGCAACATAACGGATTTACCCTGCAAGAGCCTAAACATATCATTATTAAATGATTTTAAATCCAAAGCTTCTATATGCTCAAAATCATACTCTCCGTCTTCATCTAAAGGGCAAAGAGCTCTGTCTAAGAAATAATTATCCACAGAGATTGTCAGAGGATTAATACCATTCACTTTGAGTTGTATTCCCAACCTCTTGCTAAAAGTTGTTTTACCAGATGATGAGGGCCCGGCAATTAACACAAATTTTATGTCTTTTTTCTGGGAAGCTATTTCGTCGGCTATTTTTGCTATTTTTTTCTCGTGTAAACTTTCAGATATTTTAATCAAATCAGGCAAACCCTGATTAGCTATTTGTTTGTTTAGTTTACCCAAACCGCCTACTCCGACTATTTTACTCCAATTAATACTCTCTTTATATATTCCGAATAATTTTGTTTGTAATCCCAAATCTTCTTTTAAAGCAAATTCACTTTGATTGGGATATTGCAATATAAAACCGTTACCATAAAGTTTCAAATCAAATTTAGAAGCAAATGAACATCTATTGGCTAAAGAAGAATAAACTATATCGCTAAAGCCGTTACAACTTGCCACTAAGACTTCTTTTAAATCATCGTCGCTGTTCTCCAATAAGAGAGCTTTATTCCTCATACCTTTTTCCAAAAAGAATGTTATTGCCTCTTTTTTACTCATTAACTTTTTTTCTATAGTCAAGTCATTCTTTATCATGGATTCCATCTCTTTTTTTATCAGAGACAAAATATTGGAATCCAATTCATCTTCCAGTTCAAAATGATAATAAAATCCCCTTGCCAAAGAGTGAGTAACTTTTAAATGGACATTTGTAAAAAGTTTAAAAACAGAAGCATGTAATATAAAGCTTAAAGTATTACCGTATAAATGAAGAGTATGTTTATTTGTATAATCAATAAATTCAATTGTGCTATTTTCATCTACTATTTTTTCAGAAATATCTACTGCACGTCCGTTTAACAAAGCCACAATCAACTGTTTATCTTTATTAATAGATAATTGTTTTTGCTCTATTATTTCCTTAATAGTTATTCCTTTAATAACTTCAAAAATTTCTCCGTTAAAACTAAGCTTTATTCTATCCATATTTTCCCCTAATCTCTAATTAACGTTTCGGTATTAAAAGTTTTTTACCCGGTTTAATCATATTACTTCTTAAATTATTTGTCTTTTTTATCTTATAAACCGTAGTTTTAAATCTACGAGCTATTTTATAAAGGTTATCTCCCTTTCTTACTTTATACCAACCTCTAAAATATAATTTTTTCTTAGGAAGTATTTTAAGACCTTTTAGTTGTTCTGGTTTTATATTAATTGGTAATTTTATTTTATAAGATTTCATATTAAAAGGAGTGAAAGAGTTAATTAATTCAGGATTGTAGCCTTTTATCTCCGCTAAGGTCAAATTTGTTTTTTTCGCTATCTCTTTTAAAGAAACAGGAGAAGGAATTTTCAATTCTTTAATATAATCAGTATAAAGTAAATCAAAACCAGTTTTCTCTTTTTCAAATCCATACTTTTTAAGATCTTTAACTATATAAAGAACAGCTAAAAAACCGGGAACATAATTTCTCGTCTCTCTCTTTAAATACCTTCTTGAAGAAGCCAAAACAAAAAAGTCTTTGCTTTTCCCCCTTTTTATTGCTCGACTAACTCTACCCGGTCCTCCGTTATAAGCTGCCAATGCAAGATACCAATCTCCAAAAGTCTGATACAAACCTTTCAAATAATAAGAAGCCGCTTTTGCAGATTTAATAGGATCTCTTCTTTCGTCAATATACCAGTTCACTTTTAAACCACACAATCTGGCAGTAAATGACATAAATTGCCAAACACCCACGGCACTAGCTCTGGAACGTGCATTATTTAAAAAACCACTCTCTATAACAGGTAAATAAGCCAACTCCCAAGGCAAACCATTCTTTTTAAAAATTCTTTTATATATTTCCACATATCTATACGACCTTTTTAATGTTGCTGCAATCTTATACTTTCTTTTCCCGCAATAGACTTTAATATGGTCTGCAACTTTTTTATTCATTCTTAAAGGAATAGTGTAATCTCCGTAAACTTCTTTCTTATCCGAATTACGCTCAGGGAAGATATCCTCATGCTCATGCTTGGCTACATCCGAGGCAATACCTGAAATAATTTTACTCTCTTCAAAAAGTTCTTCCAGTCTCTCTATTTCTTCTTTAAGATAAGTACTTTGCTTTTGATTATTAATATCTTTTAGTCGAGCTATCAATGATTCTGCTTTTCTTAAATCAAACTTTTCTAAAGCATGCTCTGTTTGAGACACTAACTCCCTATCTTGGGTGTTAATTCCAAGTTCTTGTATCTCTATAACATTATCTCTATGTAAAGCACAACCAGCCAAAACAAATAATAACACAATTATAATAAAACTATTTCTCAACATCCAACTCAATATTTAATCTAATAGGTAATCCCTTTACAGGAATTTTAAGTTCATCTAAAACATCTCCTTTTGCATCCTTTATTAATAGACTCAATTTATTACTGTCTCCTACAGATATTGTCTTTTTTAAAAATTTATTTTTCTTTCTTAATATACGACTATTTTCCGACAACAAATTTAACTCTGCATTAATATCTAATTTAGATTTTAATAATTTCTTATCTTTTTGAATTTTAACTTCTTTTTTAGACTCCGTCTTTTTTAAACTATCATGTCTTTTACCTAAAGAATCTCGCTCATTATCAAAGCTAACTATTGAATCGGAATCATCTTTCTTTAACATCCATTTAGGATCTGTATCAAACTTGATTAAAGCTTGAGGCGGGCTGTCTTGCTCTCTTTTTTCCTTACTTTCATCCTCTATAGACTCTTTTTCTATAAATTCTTTTATTTGCCCTGCATTAACATTAGGAATATTTTGGGGAAAGTTTAGATTACTCTCTATTACATCTTTAATCTTCACAATAGTTAAAGTAGAAATAGCCATTAAAGTTTCAATCACACCTTCTCCTGTATTGGATTTTGCTTCAAAATAAGGCCAATCTCCAATATCCAACAAATCTAAAAGTTCATCTACAGACATTACATTTTTAAGATCTCTCTTATTAAATTGTAAAATTAAAGGTATCTCATCCATGGACATTTTAAGTAAAGCCAGATTTTCTTTTAAATTTTCCATACTCTCTTTATTAGCTTGAGCCATTAATTCTTGAGAATCAGCAACAAAAACTATACCATCAGCACCTTTTAGAACTAAACGTCGAGTTGTATCATAAAAAACTTGACCGGGTACCGTATAAAGTTGAAAACTCACTTGATAACCTTGAATCATTCCTACTTCCATAGGAAGTAAATCAAAGAAAATAGTCCTCTCTGTAGTAGTCTCCATACTTACCAACTCTCCCCTTGTATTAGGATTGGTCGTTTCATAAATATACTTAAGGTTAGTTGTTTTTCCGCTCAATCCAGGTCCATAATAGACTATTTTTGCAGTTACCTGCTTTGCTGCATGATTAATTAACATTATTCACCTTAAAAAAATTTTCTCATTTTTAAAATAAACTGTCAACAGCAAACTCTTTGAGGTTATCCTATTTTTTTCTATCTTTCTATAATATTATTAATAATTTTTTTTCTTTAAATCTTAAATTTCTCTATTTGCACTTCAAGATTTTTTTTATTTTTTTTAAAAAAAGCTTCGCATAAAAAATTAAAAAATTAAACCTTTAATGTTAGATAGGGAAACACCACAATACTTTATAAATAAGCCCTTAGAACGACTTTCTTAAAGATAAAAAAAACATAAAAAATATAGCAATAAAAAAAATATACGGTCTTGCTTTTTGGTTTTGAATATGTTATCGTTTGTGTATGTTAATAATTAGTTTAAATCGCCAATGCTTGCCATTAGAATTTGAAAAAATTATTGCACGTTTTTTGTGGACTTTTCCACCGAGATTAATTAAAAGTTATGGGTATACTAATAATTATACGGGGAAAAAGTTTCCATGTCAAGTAAATCACAAAATTTTATAAAACCAAGGAGGTTTTAAATGGAAGAAAAGAAAAATTTGTATGAAAGTTTTGAAGGAACAAGATGGAAACGCGGAATTGATGTCCGAGAGTTCATTCAAACAAACTATACACCTTATGAAGGTGATGAAAGTTTTTTATGTGAATCTACAGAAAAAACAAAGAAGGTATGGAATACATTAACTGAAATGTTCAAGGAAGAAACCAAGAAAGGTGTTTATGATGCAGAAACTAAAATACCTCAGGCAATTGATGCTTATGGTCCTGGATATATCTGCCCTGAAGATGACGTTGTTGTAGGTTTACAAACAGATGCTCCGCTAAAAAGAGGAATATTCCCCAAAGGCGGACTTAGAATGGTTGAAAAAGCATTGGAATCTTATGGATACGAAATTGATCCCCTTACTAAAGAAATCTTTACTAAATACAGAAAAACACATAATGACGGAGTCTTCTCAGCATATGACGATGAAATGAGAGCATGCCGTAAATCTGGTATTATCACAGGTCTTCCCGATGCTTACGGTCGTGGTAGAATTATTGGAGATTATCGTCGTATCGCACTTTATGGCATTGATTATTTAATCAAAGAGAGACAAGAACAACTTGATATCTTAGATGCTAGTGAATTTACAGAAGAAATTATTCGTCAAAGAGAAGAAGTATTCGAACAAATCAAAGCATTTAAAGCCTTTGTTAAAATGTGTGAAGGTTATGGCTTTGATGTTTCTCGCCCTGCTCAAAATGCAAAAGAGGCAGTACAATGGGTTTACTTTGGCTATCTTGCAGCGACAAAAGATCAAGACGGAGCTGCAATGTCACTCGGCAGAACATCAACATTCTTGGATATTTTTATTGAAAAAGATATCGCTGAAGGCAAATTAACAGAAGAAGAAGCACAAGAATTAATTGATCAATTTATTATTAAATTACGTATTATCAGATTCTTAAGAACTCCTGAATATAATAATCTGTTCTCCGGCGATCCAACTTGGGTAACCGAAGTACTCGGCGGAATGGGATTAGACGGAAGAACTTTGGTAACAAAGACATCATATAGATATTTACATACTTTATCTAACTTAGGACCTGCTCCTGAACCTAACATGACAGTTTTACATTCAAATGCAGCTCCTCTTAATTGGAGAAAGTATTGTGCAAAAGTTTCAATACAAACTTCATCAATTCAATATGAAAACGACGATTTAATGCGTTGTGATTTTGGAGATGACTATGGTATCGCATGCTGTGTTTCTCCTATGAAGATTGGTAAACAAATGCAATTCTTTGGTGCTCGTGCTAACTTACCTAAAGCATTGCTTTATGCTATTAACGGCGGAAGAGACGAAAAATCAGGAGTTCAAGTT
>PDWI01005715.1_pt1 | contig 15901 bp, 12 predicted proteins | sample 1430891 | NCBI WGS metagenome assembly PDWI01 (sample SAMN01162508, study PRJNA174530) | Oral metagenome, whole genome shotgun sequencing project. | biome: Marine environment; feature: Marine mammal; material: Swab sample of the gingival sulcus; isolation source: swab sample of gingival sulcus...
ATGGTTAAAGCATATTGACCAGGCACAATTCTTTCGAGAATATGTAAGACCTCTGTTTATATTCCTGATAATAGCTGTTATCTTTCATCTATATGAAATAACACATTTTATGCTGTCGGTAGACGATGAATTTACAGCACTTAGAACCGATGCCCTAACTTGGGCAGCCCAAGGCAGATGGGTAAACTTTTTCATTGAACAGTATGTTTTAAAACAACCGGTAATGCCCCACGGAACCGTTTTGATATCACTGTTTTTTATGTCCCTGTCATATCTCCTGCTCATTCATTTTCTGGGAACAAGAATTAACTGGAAAGTATATTTGACCTTCCCCATATTTTCATCTTTTCCAACCCTGTGGTTTATTAATGAATTTTATGGCAATATGGTTCCAACCAGTTTTGGATTCTTTTTAGTTGCACTCTCTTGCTGGTGGGCGGACAAACTGACATCAATTACGGCAAGTAAAAACAATAAATTAAAACTTTTCGGTTATGTAATTATTCCCTCTTCTCTGTTTTTTGCAGCCAGTATCGGTTGTTATCAAAGTTTTGCAACACTTTTTCCCGTTTTCTTTCTCGCAAAAATTATTTTCAGCCACTTCTATCCTGATCAGATTCCAAACGCCTGTAATCGGAATATACATAAAAAACATAATGTACGGTTCAACCAAAAGACCGTTGTCAACGCCCTGGTCTTTCCTTTTGGACTCTTGTTATACTTTGCAATAAACAAGACTGTTCTCTGGCAGTATGATTTGCACCCACGATATGTTACAAACATCTTCAATCCAGACTTTCTCTTTTTGACCCCTTACGAAGCCATACAAGCAGCCTTCGAAGCAATGGTTGCCTTTTATTCTGGCTCCATTGACTATTACGGTGTGTCTCTTTCCATGGCAGCATTTACCGTACTACTTGCTCTTGGCCTGGCCTTGGCACAACCGGCAAGAAAGAGTATCAACAAATTCGTGTGGTTGCTGATTCAGCTTTGTTTTTTATTGCTTTTAACGTCTCCCTTCTTACTCATTGTTATCACTCGGGGTCTACCGTTTCGCTCTTACGTTGCAATCCCAAGCGCGATCTGGTTCTGTGCCTTTTTCCTTCTTAACAGAACTCGACTGCAGGAAAAGATTCTTTATACTTGTATTTTGTTGTTCTTGAACATGCAAATCATAGTAGTTAATGGACAATATGCTGCTGCTTCCAATTTAGTTCTCGAGCATGACAAACTATTAGCTGATAACATTTACACCAGACTGGTGGCAGCAAATCCATCATTTGATTATAAAAAGCCGATAGTTCTGGATGTCTATGGCTGGAAATATTTCGGCACAAAATATCCTTCTCCATACACGTCAACAATGTCCTCATCATTTTTTTTCTGGGATTTGGGAAATATCAAAAGAATGGTCTCCTTTATGACTTTGATCGGTTATGATAACATAAAAATTTTGGACAACGCCTCTCGTAAAAAGCTGACAAAGAAATTTGAAAAGATGCCAGTATGGCCTGCAGCAGGCTCTGTCGTTTTTACAGATGGGGTGTATATGGTAAAACTCGGCGATATACCTGATTTTATTCACATGTCAAGTGAATAGGTCTGTCGTAAAAAACCGTTTCCCCATGAATTTTCCAAGACTTTTCAATATGAAAAAGTTCCAAACACCCTATTGTCCCTGACAACGGAAAGCAATTGTATATAATACAAGTCATGGGGTATAAAAACAGCTCTTCTTGCCAAGAAATTACCAAAAGAACCTGACATAGAACTACTTAAGTCAATTCTGGGGACCAACAACAAAAGGACTTTACCATCCAACCTTTCTGAATTAAAAAAAGGCTAATCCACTATCCCATGGAACAATAAACGCATCACTTTGGCACAAACTAAAAAATATAAGAGAGTATCACTGCTTTTTTCGACTGACAGCAAATGAAGAAACCATTTTTTTTAAATACAGGCTTTTTATTCATTCCTGCACTTTTCTTTTTCCTCATGTTCAGTGTGATTGTACCAAAACTTTCCATTACCTTCTATTCAAGTGAAAATGGCATTGCTCAATTGAACTCACCTGTGACAGGAAAAGCAAATGTCTACTCCGAAAAAACATCAACCTCCAGAGATGTTAAGAAGGGTATAAACACATTGCACCACCCACTTCCTCTGCTGATCGGAAAGGAAAATACACTACGCTGGAATCCGGGTAATAAAAAAGATGTCAAGATCGTTCTTCAATCAATAACCATAGATATTGCAGGCAAATCCCTTCCGATTGCAGTATCGGCAAAACCTGGCAAAGGACTAGTCCTTGGAAAAAGTGAAGAGGAGTCATTGCACCCAGGTGTTTCGTGGATCACAACCTCCAAGGATCCTCAAATACATATCATCTATAACAACAACCTGCTGATCGTAGTCAGAATACTCGCTCCATTAATCATTATTGGAATTGCCCTGCCATTATTTTCCCCCTTTGCCAGAGTAGTAAAAAGGGCAGACGGCCCTTACCAAATATGGTCAAAATCTTTTGACAAAGAACATTTTTTTCGAGAATACACAATCCCTCTATTTTGGTTTCTAGGAACTGCAATTCTCTTTCATCTATATGAAATTACTCATTTTATGCTTTCGATAGATGACGAATTTACAGCTCTTCGAACGAGTTCTGTTGTCTGGATAGCCCAAGGAAGATGGCTGACATTTCTTATTGAACAGTATTTTCTAAACCTCTCCGTAATGCCCTATGGAACCTTTTTAATATCCCTGTTTTTCATGTCCTGCTCCTATCTCTTATTTATTCATTTTCTGGAAGCGGAAATTAACTGGAAAGTATATTTGACCTTCCCCATCTTCTCATCTTTCCCTACCCTCTGGTTTATAAATGAATTTTACGGGAATATGGCTCCAGTCAGTATCGGCTTTTTTTTAGTCGCCCTCTCTTTCTGGTGGGCAAATAAGTGGATATCAACCTTGATCAGGAAAAACAACAGCCCACTAGTTTTCTGTTATACAATATTTCCCTCCGCCCTGTTTTTTGCTGCCAGTATCGGCTGTTACCAGAGCTTTGCCATGCTTTTTCCAGTCTTTTTTTGTGCAAAACTAATTTTCAACACTTTTTATCCATACCAACTGTCAGGCAAAAACAACCAAACTACACTTCAAGGAAAGAGTGTAGTTTTCAATCAACCAAACATTATTTACATTATTGTGTCTATTCTGGGACTGGTATTTTATTTCGTGATAAATAAATTTTTCCTCTGGAAATATGATGTAGTTCCAAAGTACATTCATGCTTTTTTAAAACCTGACGTTTTTTTCTCTGCCCCATTTACTGCAATAAAGACAACCGTCAAAACTATGGTTGGCTTTTATTCCGGAGCCACTGACATATACGGGGTTTCTCTTTTCTCAGCAGGGGTCATCGTTGTTCTTGCTCTTGCTTTTATTTTCTCGCAACCTGCAAGAAATAAAGCAAACAGACTTGACTGGTTAGTCGTTCAGGCATGTTTTTTATTGCTCTTGTTTTCGCCATTTGTACTCAACATCATTGCCGACGGACTGCCCTATCGCTCTTACGTCGCAATTCCCAGCGTAATCTGGTTTTGCGCTTTTTTCCTTCTAAACCGTCCTCACCTGCAAGAAAAAGTTCTTTACGCTTTCATCCTGTTTCTCTTACATATACAAATAGTATCAACAAATGGACAATATGCTGCTGTTTCGAATGTAGTGCAAAAACATGACAGATTACTAGCAAAAAACCTTTACAACCGGCTAATTGCAGCAAACCCGTCATTTGATCATAAAAAACCGATCGTTTTGGATGTGTATGGCTGGAAATACTTCAACACCACCTACCCTTCTCCAAATTCGTCAACCATGGCCGCCTCATTTTTTAACTGGAGTGGCGGAAATATTACTCGAATAACCAGGTATATGAATTTGATTGGCTATAATAATATCCAGGGCTTGGATACCGCTTCACGGGGAAAATTAACAGAGAAGTTTGAAAAAATGCCCGTATGGCCGGCAGAGGGCTCGGTTATTTTTGCCAATGAAGTATATATGGTTAAACTCGGGAGCATACCGGATTTAAGACACTTACCCCACAAATAAATCTTCCGTCAAAAGAATAAGTGAGGTAATGTATGCCCGAAAATTTAACAGCAAGGAACTCATAACACTATAACATTCTTTCCTTTTCAAAAAAACTTTACAGGAGAAAACAATAAAATTGCTTTTTATCAATGATTTAAAACGACACAACCTTGCACTTAAAGAAGAATACCTCTCCTGCATCGAGAGGGTAATTAACCGTGGATGGTTTGTTCTTGGTCAAGAAGTTAAAATGTTCGAAGAAGAGTTCGCACGCTGGTGTGGTGTAGTCAACTGTGTCTCGCTTGCCAATGGCACCGATGCCCTTGAACTTGGTCTTAAAGCACTTGGTATTGGTGCTGGTGACAAGGTAATAACTGTAGCCAATGCAGGCGGTTATTCAACAACTGCACTACTTGCCATTGGAGCAACGCCGGTTTATGTGGACATTAACCCCCAAACCCTTCTCATTTCCCGTCAATCACTTAAAGAACACCTCTCTCCTGAAATTAAAGCGGTTATTGCCACCCATCTGTATGGAAACTGCTGCCCCGTACATGACCTAAAAACAATTCTCAAACCCTTCGGGATCCCGTTAATTGAGGATTGCGCACAGGCACATGGTGCAGCTTATTCAGATAAGGACAGCCAATATGCCGGAAGTCAAGGAGAAGTCGGTTGTTTCAGTTTCTATCCAACCAAAAACCTTGGCGCTCTTGGTGACGGCGGAGCCGTCATAACAAATGACACAGCAATTACCGACTCTTTGAGAAGCCTTCGTCAATATGGGTGGAAACAAAAATACCAAATGAACACGGTCGGCGGCCGTAACAGCCGCCTGGATGAACTTCAAGCAGCCCTGTTACGATTAAAACTGACAAAAATAGATGCGTGGAATCAGAAAAGGCATTCCATTGCAACGAGATATTCCAAAGAGATTCACCATCCCGCGATTGATTTAATCCCGTTACCCCCACGAGGAGTTTCCCATCTTTTCGTAGTGCGTGTCAAAAGAAGCAGGGAAAAACTGCAGCATTTCCTGCGAGAACAGGGAATCTTAACGGAAATTCATTATCCCGTTGCCGATTATCGACAACCGATTTTAGCAGAACAATATCGTACAACCCAATTACCACAAACAGAAAAAGCCTGCGATGAAGTACTCTCCCTGCCCTGTTTTCCAGAAATGACGGAAAGTGAAACCGCTTTTGTTATCGAAACTATTAATCGTTGGAAAGACTGATGAATTCAATCGTTATTCCAGTATATAAAAATGAGGAAAATATTCCTCACCTTCTTACCTCACTCGAAGAATTAAACGAGAAAATTGACGATCTCGAGGTTGTTTTTGTGGTGGATGGCAGTCCCGACCGAAGTGCCGAACTGCTCAAGAAGGCGTTACCCGAATGCAACTTTTCCAGCCAACTGTTGTTACTGTCAAAAAATTTTGGCTCCTTTGCCGCAATTCGTGTCGGCATTGAAGCCGCCAAAGGAAATCATTTTGCAGTCATGGCTGCTGACCTGCAGGAACCTCCAGAACTTACAGTAAAATTCTTCTCCATCCTGCAAACAGAACCCGACATAGATATCGTCATCGGCATTAGAAAAAAACGTTCTGACCCGTTTATGAGCAAGGCAGCCTCTTCTCTTTTCTGGTTTTTTTACAGAAAATTCGTCATGCCGGAAATGCCACCCGGAGGGATTGATATTTTTGGCTGTAACAAATTATTTCGAGACAACCTGCTCTTACTCGAAGAAGCCCATTCCTCACTGGTAGGACTCATTTTCTGGATGGGCTTTAACAGAAAATTCATCGAATATGATCGTCGACCGCGCTTGCACGGGAAATCAGCCTGGACCTTTATTAAAAAGTGGAATTATCTTAAAGACAGTATTTTTTCTTTTACCGACAGACCAATTCAGCTGCTGAACTGGATAGGAATAACAGGCGTTTTAATTTCAGGCTGTCTGGGATTATGTATTTTTATTGCACGGATCTTTGGTTGGATTATGGTTCCCGGCTATTCTGCCACCATTATGACAATCATATTTTTCGGAACATTAAATATCCTGGGACTTGGCATCATCGGCACCTATGCCTGGCGAACCTATGAAAATACCAAGAAACGCCCCCTTTCTCTCATTATGCGTCAAACCAATTATACTCCGAAAAAGGTCAAAAAATGACATCTTTTATTCATCCTCAAGCAATCTGTGAAACAAAACAAATAGGTGCAAAAACCAGAGTATGGGCATTTGCTCATATTTTACCGGCAGCAAAGATAGGGGAAAACTGTAATATCTGTGACCATGTATTTATCGAAAACGATGTATGTGTAGGAGACCGTGTCACAGTAAAATGTGGAGTACAGTTATGGGACGGTCTCCGTATTGAAGACGATGTGTTCATTGGTCCCAATGTTACATTCTGCAATGACAAGTACCCACGCAGTAAACAGTATCCTGCACGCTTTTTACAAACAGTTATTCGTCAGGGCGCTTCCCTTGGCGGAGGAGCAGTTATCCTGCCAGGTATAACCGTTGGCAGAAATGCAATGATTGGAGCGGGAACTGTTGTCACCCGGGATGTTCCTCCGTACGCTAAAGTTGCAGGTAATCCAGGAAAAATAATTGGCTACACCAACGTCGCTGACTCCGAACTCATCGTTAACCCAACCCCCACAGAAGAAGCAAAAGAATTACGGGTAAACGGTACCCGGTTTTACAAAATGCCAAGAATAAAGGACTTACGTGGCGATCTGAGTGCCGGCGAATTTGGAGATCAACTCCCTTTCGTACCAAAGCGTTATTTCCTTGTTTTCGATGTACCGAGCCACAAAATTCGTGGAGAACACGCCCATAAGAATTGCAGACAATTTCTGCTGTGCGTTAAAGGATCTTGCCGCGTTCTGGTGGATGACGGAGAAAACAGACAAGAAATCCTGCTCGACAGACCTGAATATGGTATTGACATCTCTCCTCTGGTATGGGGAGTGCAATATGATTACTCCAGTGATGCCGTCTTGCTCGTGTTTGCATCAGAACACTACGATAATGAAGATTATATTCGGGATTACGACACCTTTCTTCAAATTGTCAAACAAAAGCAGGAAAGTAATAATACATAAATGTGTATTAATCCCCGCCAATTTTTACGATTTATCATCAGCGGTTGCATTAACACCGGGTCTACCTGGCTGTTGTATATAGCTCTTTGTGAGATTGTACATTATCAAATTGCCTGGTTTTTCGCCTATGCTTTTGGAATCGTTATTGCGTATTGCATAAATATAACCTATGTTTTTCATGGTAAATCAAACATAAAAAAAGTAGTGCATTATCCCTTTATTTACCTTATACAGTATTTCCTCAGTACCTTGCTTGTTTTTCTTTTTGTTAGAATAAAAGGTATTCCAAACGAGATTATACCCGGGATTGTTGCAGTCATACTTGTCCCCATCTCATTTATTATGAATCGTTTCGTTCTAGGTGATAAGCAGAAAAATGAAGTATAAAAATATTAATACGGATATCATTATAACTTGTACATTGTACTTTGTATTTAACATAATATTCATAGTCCATAATTATTACTATCCCCAGGCTTACGATGCCCTGCATTATCAAGAAATTGCAAAATCCTGCAGCTACGCCAACGACACGAGACTCTATGGCTACACACTCTTCTTGTCTCTTTTCTACACAATGCTAGAGGCAAAATTTGCAATTTATGCTGCAACAATTTGTCAAATATTTCTCTATTTCTTTGCAGTTTTTTATTTCTTGTCACAGGTAGCAAAAGCCAACACCAGAAAACTACTCCTTTACTCACTCCTGGTTCTTAATATTTTTTTGTATCCCTACCTGTCACTGACACTCACCGATGGAATGACAGTCAGCCTGTTAGTAATCATTCTTGCCCTGCTTCTATCAATTTTTACAAGTAAAAACATAACCAACAATACAATAAAAATTTTTCTGGTCGGATTGGTCATTGGTTATAGCCTTATGGTTCGTCCTGCCTATATTTTTCTTGCCATCTGTTTTCCTCTGTTCTTTTCATTTATTTGGATGCATCACGGGATAAAAAAGTCGCTGACATTGACAGGAATATGTTGTGGAGGATTCATACTCGCCGTCCTTCCGCAACTTCTTATAAATATAATAGTTTTTGATAAAACAACCTTCTTTCCAGCAATACAGCTTGGAGACAGACAAATAGGTTGGGGAATAGCGTTTCTAAAATATGCAACCAATCTCTCCGATGCTGGACCAGCCGGGATGTATTATTTAAACCCCTACATCAATGAAATAACCAAAGGGGGCACCACCTTGGTATGGTATATTCAACATCCTGTTGTTGGGTTAAAAACTGTCTTCATGCATATTTTCGGCTCATTAGACTTCGATTATCTTTTTCCCTATATATACGATATTGACCCTGATTATCGTCTGCTCTTATTTATCTTGAGTCAGACCATTATATACTTTTCAATTTTTGGATACTTTCAAACGTGGAGAAAAAGGGAAGAAATGGGGTCGGGTGAACAGTTTTTTTACCTTATATTGCTCCCAGCAATAATAGTATCATGGGCATTATTAACCGGTATTGTCGTTCCGGAAAATCGTTTTTCCCTGCCAGCAGTTACCATATTGCTGCCCTTTGCCGTGTACGGTTCATACAGCTTCTATAAGAATAAATTAATCATGCTGGGATTTGGATCCTGGCTGCTGGGTGCCTGGCAATTGAGCACCCTTCTGGATTCATGCAAGATTTTATTATAAATTAATGACAAGTAGTCTACGAATATCGTAGTATAATATTTTTTATTACAACCTCACCACAGGAGTATGGAAATTACAAATAAGTAAGTATTCGTTTCACTATTCAATAATTATATAAAAACCTCCCCAATATAATTGCTCTAAGTCGTTGTCTTTTGCAAAATGTCACGACTTTATGAGATTTATAATACCTCTGTTTCCCCAAATTCCTGAAGATTCGATTATAGAAACAAATGAATATGCCTAATCAAAAACAGAAAGCAAAACTATCCAAGCAAAGAATTGTTTTTCTTGACTACTTGAGGATTTTTGCGTTTGTCAGTGTCCTTGTCGGACATAAATTTTACAGCCATGCTGAAAAAATTATAGATAATGAAACAATCCATGCCACTCCGCGCTTTATTTTAGAACTGCTACTCCCACTATGCAAGGGCGGAGGTGCTGGTGTTGTCGTATTCTTCCTCGTTTCCGGGTATATCATTACTCATGTACTACAGGTCGAACAAACAACGGATTTTTTTATAAAAAGAATCTTCAGAATTTACCCACTTTATATCATTGCAGTATTATTACAGAGTTCCTTGCAGTTTGTTGCGAGTGGAACTTTTCCTGACATATACACCATCATTCCGCAACTACTTCTTATAGGTGATTTCTTTCACTCACCGTATACACTGGGAGGAGTAGAATGGACTCTACGTGTAGAAATATTGTTTTACCTGTTCATGGGATTTTTACGATATTGCAATGTGTTGCCACAACACAACAGATTACTGCCCTGGATTTTAATCAGTGTTACCCTTATACTTGGATTCCTTCCTCCATTTCCATCTTTTTCGCTTGGAACCAGAGGCTATTTGACAATTTATGGGCCATTTCTATTTTTGGGAGCATTTTATTATCTCAAGGAAATAAAACAAATCAGCTCCAGCATGTTGACAGGTTTTACTCTTTTAGTTTTATTTCGCTATTATTATCTCATTGCAGTTTATCAATCATACTGGCTCGAGTATCACTTTGCCACCTTGTCCGTTGTACTATTTTTTGTAATGTGGCGCTTTCAGGTTCATTTTATGGTAACTTCAAGTGTACTGTTTCTTTCAGACCTGACATATTCGGTCTACTTATTCCATAACTGGACATGGGGACCAATAAAAATGCTTCTGCATACGACTTCAATAAATATTCTTCACCCCGATATTCAAGCTCTTTTGGTACTGTTATTATTTTGTTTTTTCATGTTAAAGATTATTGAAAAGCCAGGCATACAATGTGGTCGCATCATATTACAACATCTCAGGAAGAGGCGTACGGTCAATTAAGTTGAACGGGCTTTTCAATAGGCTCTACATAACGGCCAAGACAAGTCCCAAAAAGCCTACCGAGGGAAATAATGCCAAGGTACTGCTCTCAAAAACTTTTAAACAAATAACAAAAACTGGATGTAAACTTTGCCAATAAAAACCAGGGAGCGAAACAACTCAAGAAAAACGAGGAGAAAACAACCTTTCTCGATCCGCAGTGCCTTAAATACACTTTTCAAAACCGACAGACTCTCAGTACATATTTAAGATTTTACCGGTTTTAGCCTGTTAGCAGAAGCAAACACAAATTCTGACACTGGCAAAACCTGTCAACGTGGTATTCTGCCAATCGCTTCCGTAATAAAAGAGTAGGTTGACAAAAGAAACATACCCGAAACAAACACGGTAAAAAATCTGGCGTTAATATATCGATAGTTTCTCGCATAGACCAAAGCAAACATGCTGAATATGGGAAAAAGATATCGCCCTTGCGCTTGAATTTCCATAGTCCAGGAGTGATGGATAGAGGCGCCCACCAGCGCGGCCGATATTCCCAGTAACACCAGAGCCTCAAGTTTATGTAACCCTGGCGATTTGAGAAAAACAGAGCCAAAGAAAAACACAAAAAAAGCCAGTCCTAACCATCGCACGCCATCATAAAACCCTTCCGGTCCCATGATGGTCGTATGACCATACACACCAAAGGCACTGCGAAATGACTTTTCAATCCAGCGGTGTCCAAAAAGCAACATATGTAACGACTGCCCTCTCTCCTTGATAGTGAGAAGTGGACTGCGAACATCAAGCGGACTGGTCATATTAAACAAGGGATCGGCAATTTCATTTGCCAAAGCAACAACCCGTTCGTGTTTATCAAAACCATTTACAGAAATATCTATTCCCTTGTGTACCCCCAAAATACATATGGCGACCAAACATACCACCGATATTCTACGTAAAAACTGCTTTTTGCCAATATCTGCACCATACTTCAGCCAGCTTACAAACATCACGACAAAAAGACCGGCCACAAACGGATAAAAATTGGCCTTTAGCAAGAACAACAAACCCAAACAGAGACCTGCGGTCAATCCTCCAACCAGATGCTTCAAGGAAAAAGGTTCTCTTAAAAATCGATTTAAAAAGCTGTCCTTACACAACACCTGACATCCTGCCCCGAAAGCAACAAACAGGGCGAATGCATCCGAGGTACAATAACTAAATGCATACCAAAGCTGGGGCGAAATGAGAAAGATAACGGCAAGCAACCTGGTTTGCGGTTCTCGCATTGTCCTTAGCCATATCAATCCAAACAGGAAGACGTTAAATAAACGATAGGGTAAAAAGCCCTCAAAAGGGAGTATTTCAAGGAGCTTTGCAAATTTACCGGCAAAAAAATAGTAGATCTCACCACTGTTAAGCCGGGAAGCGCCATAGACACTGTAGGTGTGTCTGATAGATTCATCCTCAACCAGAGGTGGTATCCAGTGCTCCTTATAATACTCAGCGGCCGCCACATGGGCGTGTTCATCCGGATGATACCTGTCCACGGTGGTAGCGGCTATAACTGTGATGAGCAGAAGAACGCCAAACAAGAGCATCGGAACATAACGAAGCTGATCGTTTAACCGCCCAAGGGTGGTCACAATCAGCCAGACAAGAAAAAATATAACCGAAAAACTGATAATATAGGTTGATACGGGAATACTGCCTGTGCTGCCTGGCAGTTTGAATTCAAACATGGGATCATTGCCATTGGAAACAATGGTCATTCCCTTTTCTGACCAGAGCAGCTTTTCAACGTGCATTAATGGAATTAACCGTTGCCAATCCTCTTCTGTCTGGAAAGTTATTTCTCCATATCCCAGCTGAGAAATTTTCAGTTTTTTTATGGTTATTTCGCCTGCAAAATTAAGCGGATCTATGCGCAGCCTGTCAATCTTCCGCAAATCTGTCATATAAAAATCATACTGATTTTTCTGTGATCGAAAATGGTTTTCAACCCTTCGCCATTGAGAATATCCGGCATCTTCCTTCGCCCAGTAAACCTCAAAGGTTCCCCTTTTTTCTGCGTCGATAGTTACTTCCACATGGGCTCTATTCATAAAAAACCAGGAGAATCCGAAACAACAAAGGAGTGCCACCAAAATCCAGGTTTTATGCTTATCGAAAAGTTCAAATACAAATTGCATACGTTTTACCTCTTTCTTAACTTCTGTAACAAAGGATAAAGTCTTTCTTCATATTTGGTAAAAAAGAAAAATACCGGCTTGCCAAAAGTATGTAAAGCGGTCAGCACAAGCACGCATCTGGTTCCGGGGCCTGTACCAAAATTTCCAACCGGGAATATTTTGGAATAACACATTATTTTCAACAGTCGTGTTATTTCCAGACCCCGCAGGTCATATTTTGTCGTGAAGGTGGTTTTATTCATTGTTCTCGTATTCTTTCTTTCAGGTTATGAAAAAAATATTTCATTCTGATAAAAGGATTAAAACGAAGCTGGAACAAACTTTGATCCCACAACGTCATCTGTCTTTTTTGTAAAACTTTAGGTGGCTTATGTTTTCCATGGAAATCGTCAAGATGAGCTTGATGTCGTATTCGCCGTACTTCTTTTGTCTTCGGAAAGGCTAGTTTGGTCGCCAAAAGATAATTGAACCACGGTTTATAATCCTGTGCCTTATAACCAAGTAACGCTGCAGCTGCGCCATAGGCGTGAGCAGCATCCTGAAGCCCCTTTTGTAATGGGGCAAAATAATGATCCTGTTTTTTTTCCGCCCTGCCAATTTCATCATCTTCGCGCCGGAATTCCAGTTCATACCCACTTTCAGTAAGTCTATAGCCATTCAGGGTTGGATGAGGTGCCCGGCAAGCCTCCTCAAACAGGTCACGGGTATACATAATTGAACTTGCCGCAAGCGTAAATTTGTTGCGATCATAAATCAATCCTTCAAGCCTGTTTTTACCCGATTCGGGAAAATCCATCCCTCTGGTTGCGGCAAATAGCATTCCATGCAATGTTGGACATTTTTCATGGTGTTTCACAGCATCATAGATGAATCGCTGGATAGTACCAAGCCAGCCAACATCAACAATTGCCACATCCTGATGGTCAAACAGACCGGCTTCGGTAAAATATCTGATCATTGCATCACTGGCTGGTCTGGTTTGCCGTTTTACCTCGTCCTGAAATCTGTCATCAAAAAGAATAGCAGTAAAGTTTTCCTGATTCTCGTTTACAAAACCGTCATGATGATGACTCAGGCAAGTATCTGTCTGGAGATTGTAGTCGGCAAGGATTGGTTTAAACGGTTCCGGATTCAACTGAAATATTCGACAAATATCGCGAAAATCACGATTCCCAAGTGGGAGAAAGACAATTCCGGCATTTTCCTTGGTGAGCCCTTGATGGGCACAGGTTGCTCCGGCAAGTGCCATCCGGCTGACATAAAGATATTCAGCTTCTGGAACACCTCCTTCAGGGAATAAAACAGGAACACATTTATCCCAAAATAATTTGAAGGTGTACCCCTCTCTTGCCAGAAAAAAGACCTTTGTTATGCCTTTTGTTTTACACCTTTCAGCAATTTCCTGCACAAAACCACCAATCATCGGGCCAAGGAAATTATACCCTTCAACATATAAAGGATCTCGTTTGACATTTTCTCCTTCATGGGGCTGCATTAGTTGCTGTAAAGCTCGACCACGCCAGAACGGTTTTCCATCACTATAATCGAGATATCTTCTGGTAATTGATTTGCGCATTTTTTCTGCAGCATCATTTAGTACCAATGCCTCAATACCAAATTCACTGGGACGCAAACCATCAGAAATGGGATTATCGCCAACGTGAAGCCAGCTGCTTTTCGCAAAGGCAAACTTTTTTTCCACCAGGGGAAATGCTGCCCCCGATGCCTTGGCACAAAAACTGTCGGCAGAAGACACCACATCTTCGACATATTCAAGGAGACCAACATATTCGAGCAACTTTTTAAGATGTGAGGCAGGAAGATAAATATCTGAAATAACGACAATACGCTTTTTCAAGGACCACAGTTCTTTCATCCAGTCAACCAGGAGTTTTCTTGGCACGAGCATCCTGCTTTCCATCAGAATCTCATAGTCGGTAACCTGGTCCAGAAGTGCGTCAGTGTATTGATCGGCAAAGATCTGTTTGAGACACTGTTCCATAAAGGTCGGATAGTGCGCCTCATAGTCAGCAAATTGTTGCCCGGTCTCCGCCCTGTTTTGTTGCTCAACCTGGTCACGAATTTTCTGAACTTTCTGCCAGGCAATGGTGATACCAGCCGAAGCTGCTTTAGCCGCAATGTAACGGGCAACCGGAAGTTTTATCAAATCCGGATTGTGGACCTTTCTTATCACCAGGGTATCAAAAAGGTCAAAGGTCACCACCTCTTTTGACCCAGCCACCTTTCTCCCGGCATCGATAAGGTGTTCTATGCGGATATATTTTTTAAAACTCATTGGTTCTCGTTGGTATATTTTTTCTTCACCCAGATTTTCAACGCCTTTATCAATCCAGCGGCGGCAGGTTTCACTCCGGTTATGCCCTCCCGGGGGTAAAGCAGCTGTTTGACCTCATTCAGCTCCTGTTCAAGCTCAACCATTCTTTCAGCACCAGCCTGAGCATATTTTTGCACCTCTTCCGGAATTCTTGCAAGCATGTACTTCTTGATCAATTCCTGATCCTGTTCTCGCCCGGTTATTGCTGCCTCTCCGAGGGTATTACCATCATGAATACGGTAATAAAGAAGCTTTTGGTCGTGCATGTATTTGACCTGCCCGGGAAACCGTCCTGCCATTCGAAAGATATAGTCATAATCGTGGAGATATCTCAACGAACAAAACTTTCCGACTTCGCCTGCAGCCTCAGTTTTCATAAACAGGTTGGAAGTCGTCACCAGATAATTACCCTTGAGAAAGGCAAGATAGATGTCTTCTACCTGAAAGTAAAATGCCCGATTTTTCTGATGCCACACATTCCACCCAAATTCAGGATCAGTAAATTCCACTCCATCATCTGATATTGGAACAACATCTGTGAACACACAGGCAAGATCCCTCTCGCCTATGTAGTTCAGGATTTTTTCAAATCTGTCAACACTATACACGTCATCAGAATTGAGAATGGCAATATATTTCCCATTGGCCATCCCCATTCCACGGTTAATGGTATTGTACGCATCCTGATTTTCCTGAAAATAATAGGACAGCCTGCTGTCAGTATACCCTTGTATAACCTCAGCAGTACGATCGGTCGAACCATCATCAACAACAATCAGTTCCAAATCAGAACACGTCTGTTGGAGTACAGAATCTATTGCGGCACCTATAAATTTCTCATGATTATAGGCGGGAATCACAACAGAAATAAGTGGAGAACTCATCATTCTTTTCCTAATTTACATAACCTTTAACTATTCAACAGGAAAACAGTACCATCTGGTGTACCAACCACCGTTTTGTAAGAACTGTTTGTCCATAAAATTCCAGCACTGAGTTCAGGGGCGGTGCGATTTTACCGCAATAAGCTGCAAACTGCCTGTGCATTTTATATGTGCCAAGACGTAAAAACCGCAACTCTCCCGCTGTCCCTTGTAACGACTTTTCAGATTATTTTTTTTATCATTGTATGGCATTCAGTATTAAAATTGAGTTTTTGATAAAAATCGATAGCCCTTTGATTATGTGAAAAA
>PDWI01005717.1_pt1 | contig 15896 bp, 16 predicted proteins | sample 1430891 | NCBI WGS metagenome assembly PDWI01 (sample SAMN01162508, study PRJNA174530) | Oral metagenome, whole genome shotgun sequencing project. | biome: Marine environment; feature: Marine mammal; material: Swab sample of the gingival sulcus; isolation source: swab sample of gingival sulcus...
ACATTAAACATTAAACATTAAACATTAAACATTAAACATTAAACATTAAACATTAAACATTAAACATTAAACATTAAACATTAAACATTAAACATTAAAACCAAAGCAACCATAACCCAATAGATATTAATTTCCAATTAAAAAGTTAAAAATATCTTTATTTATAAGACATATAAAATATTTGTATTGTTAATTTTGTTTCACCACATTTTCATCATGATAATAATATACGATATAAAACAGTAAAATCCAGTTTATATATCAAGGAATTTAAAATACGTTTTTTTCAAAACGAGATATTCAAAAAAATATCTACGAATCAAGGAGGATAAGGATGGTAAATACATCTATAAACAAAAAAACATATGTGTCCATTTTGTTAAAATATTCAAAAATATCTATGAATAAAAATAGTATATCTATTAAAAAATATAATAAATAACATTATTATTCAAGTTGAAAAAATCTATCAAAGCTCAAGGAGGATAACTATGTCTCTTACACTCAAGCAAAAACTTTTTTTGTCTTTTTTCGTAGCCATTGCCTTATCTGTTTCAAGTATTTCAATATCGGTATTTATGGGTATAAATGTATATTCAAGGGCTTCCTTTAAAAATACCTCTGCCACACAGTTGGAACTTATAGATGCCTATATCAATGAAATTATCACCGAGGCCATGAATAATGCCAAATACCTGGCCGCTCTTGAAAACAGCAGACAGTCAGCAGGACATCTGGGCAAGTTCTTTGGGCCAGGGGCCATTACAACAATTGACCCCAAGGCAATGGATCCCGTTGAACGTGATCTTTTCAATACCTTCAAAATCATGGGCCAGAGTCATCCTGCCTATGGAGCCATAATCATCGGTTCCAAAGAAGGAGGTTTCATGCAATACCCCGCAGGAACCCTGCCCAAGGGCTATGACCCACGCAAGCGTTCCTGGTACACCAAAACCCTGTCATCTTCCAGGGATGCTGAACTCAGCAGTGCCTATATGACCGCACTGGGGGATCCGGTAACGACCATCACTGCACCAGTAAGGGATACTTCTGGCAATCCGGTAGGCGTTGTTGGTATGGATATTAACCTCAACACCCTGACGGCCCTGACTGCCGGGCTAAAACTTGGCCGGACAGGATACATTATGCTTCTTGAAGGAGATGGAACTATTCTTTCTGACCCCCGTCACAAGAAACTCGACTTCAAAAAAGCTCAGGAAAGCGGAATTACTGCCCTGGAAAAAATGGCTCATGTGGACAAGGGGACGTTCGATTCTGAAATCGACGGCTCGAAAAAACTCGTTACCGTGCGGCCCTCCAAATCCACAGGGTGGAAGCTGGTTTATATAAAGGACCGTGCCGAGGTCTTTGAAAGCTCAAAACACATGCTCACCAGATCCCTCCTTATTGGCCTGGCTATCAGTATCCTTCTCCTCATCGGTTACTGGCTTCTGGCTCTCAACCTCCTAAAGCCTTTGAACCTTCTCGTCTCATCTACAACAAGGGTCGCCGAGGGTGATTTTAAGGCATTGCCCAACTCCAGATACTTTAGCGGCGAATTTCTCACCTTGCATGCCAGCATCAAAAAAATGATAGACAAGCTGGTCTGTTTTATTGGAGCGGCGGAAGAAAAGGCCCGTGAGGCTGAAGAAAAAAGCCGACAGGCTGAAAAGGCAACTAGGCGGGCTGAAGAAGCAGCGCGGGAAGCAGCCATTGCCACACGACGTGGACGTCTTGAAGCTGCTGACCAGTTAAGCGGCATCGCCGAGATTGTTGCTTCAGCTTCAGAAGAACTTTCCACCCAGATGGATCATTGCTCCAGCCGCTCAGAAGACCAGGCGGCGAGTCTGACGGAAACCGCCACGGCCATCGACGAAATGAACAGTACGGTTCTGGAAGTAGCCCGTAACGCTTCCGCTGCCGCACAAAATGCAGACAAGGCCAGGGATGAAGCAGAAGGTGGGAAAAATGCTGTCAATACGCTGGTAGGTTCCATTAAGGAAGTTCATGAACAATCGGGAAACATGGCCGAAAAATTGTCTGATCTGGGTGAAGGGGCCAAAAGTATCGGCCATATCATGAACGTCATCTCGGATATTGCCGACCAGACCAACTTGCTGGCCTTAAACGCGGCCATTGAAGCCGCACGTGCTGGTGACGCAGGACGAGGGTTTGCCGTGGTAGCAGATGAAGTCCGCAAGCTGGCGGAAAAAACCATGGAAGCCACCAAGGACGTTGGCAAGGCCACCAAGAAAATCCAGGATGAAACCTACTCCAGTATTGAGTCTATGGCTGTTGTGGGAAAAACCGTAGAATGTACCAACGAATTGGCGGACAAGGCAGGTGAAGCCCTATTCTCCATTCTGGAGCTTGTGGAAAGCACCTCGGATCAGGTACGAAATATCGCCACTGCCTGTGAGGAACAATCGGCAACATCCGAAGAAATTGCCAAAAACGTTGGATCCGTCAATATTGTTTCTGACGAAACATCAAACATCATGTCCATGGCCAGGGATGCTGTTGATGATTTGGCAAAGCAAACCCAAAAAATGACACATCTCATAGAAACTCTTAAACAGGAATAGGAACATCCTGACACAATGCAAAAAGGGCCAGTGGTTTGTACCGCTGGCCCTTTTTGCTGGAATTGGTGTTCTCTCAAACGGTCTCTTTTTCCAGCATATGAATCATGTTGCGGGTTAATGTCTCAACACCCTTGATAATTTCCTGAATATCCATCGGCCCTGCATCATCCACATGAATACCACAAGACACACTGACCCGGACACCTAATGCCGAGGCCATCTTTCTTGCTACCTCACGGGCAACTTCATCTTCTCTATGCCCGGTAACAGCAAGAACAGAAACCGTTGCCCGAACCGTTCCTCCCTTTGCCTCACGGCCAGGCCCTGGTTCAGCAAGAACAACGGCTCCTATATGCTCCCTGCCGCCTGAAACAGCCACGCAGAGATCATCGCCCAAAGGCACAACCCGCATGGTAATCTCTATTCCAGCAGCCTCAATACTTCGTGTTTTCATGCCTTGTCTGTTTCTTCAGAAAGAAGAAACGCATCGCCCTTGCCTTTTGTATGTCCAAGTACAGACATGGCCGTAGCTACCATAGAAGAAATATCGCCTAAATTGCTAGGAATAATCATGGTATTGTTGACCTTTGCCAGCTTGCCAAATTCTGTCACATAATTCTCGGCAATACGAAAATTCGCGGCCGTCATACCGCCTGTCTGATTAAGCGCTTCTGCTACTTTTCTGATTCCTTCGGCACTGGCCTCTGCTACCAGCCTGATTTCCTCGGCCTGCCCAGCAGCTTCGTTGATTCTTCGCTGTTTTTCACCCTCGGAAACCTCCACAGCCTCCTTTTTCAAACCCTCAGCCCTGTTAATACGAGCCTGACGATCACCTTCTGATGTAGCAATGGCAGCCCGCTTTTCCCGCTCGGCACGCATCTGTTTTTCCATGGCATCCATAACTGATTGAGGCGGTGTAATATCTTTTATTTCGTAACGAAGAACCTTCACACCCCAATTCTGGGCAGCCTCGTCAATGGCAGCAACAACCATACGATTCAGATTCTCCCGTTCTTCAAAGGTTCGATCAAGTTCTATCTTTCCAATGACTGAACGTAAGGATGTTTGAGCAAGCTGACTGGCTGCAACGCGGTAGTTATCAATGCCGTAAGCTGATAATTTGGTATCAATCACCTGAATATACAAAACACCATCAACAGATACAGAAACATTATCTGTTGTTATACAATCCTGAGACGGAACATCCAAAACCTCTTCTTTAAGAGATCGTTTATATGCCACCTTGTCGATGAAAGGAACCAGAATATGGAAACCTGCTTCCAGCGTGGCCGCATATTTACCAAGACGTTCTACAATAAATTCTGAACGCTGGGGAACAACAACCGCAGTTTTAATAAGAAGTATGACAACAATAAAAGCCAACACACCAACAACAATCAATGATTCACTCATCATTTCCTCCTGGAAAAATAACAGGTTAAAGGCCATCAGTACCTTATTAAACTATTGTCACAGACCTTTCATCGAGAAAAATATCAGTCTGTTTTCACCTCTTGGACCTTAAAGGTTAAACTGTCCTGGGAAGTTTTTGAAAGAACCACTACAGAACGACCTTCTGCAATCTCGGTATCAGCCACAGCACGCCAGAAACTTCCCTGCATTTTGATCTCGCCTTCCTGATTGGGACGAATGGTGGATGTAACCAAGGCTGTTTTTCCTATCATACCATGCAAGGGCGTATCATCTATGCCCTGAGTGGTACGTCCTTTAAAAATGCGAAGGCTGTATTTTCGCAAAACAAGAAGTAACACCAGAGATGAAATGATAAAAATAACAATCTGTTCCCTAAGATCAACGGTTACAAGCCACGCAAATATCCCTGCTATCCAGCTTCCCGCTGTAAAAAAGATAAGAATAAAAGCAGGGAGCATCATCTCGGCTATAAGAAAAGCAACTCCCACAAAAAACCATAATAACGGAACAGAAAAATCCATAAAAACCTCCTGTAACTGTTTATAGATATTTTATTCGTAACATTTACAAAGGATACTTCAAAAGAAAGATAAGCATATAAAACATTACCTTCCTTTTGACCCTATTTGACGAAAATCTTTCCCTCATATAATGATCATCTTTCGAACTTTAATCAATAGTATTCAGGCCTCATAATGTCCACCTCCAACCCTTCAACAAGGAAGATTAATTATGAATCTGAAAAAATCCAACGATGTTCTTGGAACTACCAATCGGGGCAACCCTGCGGAATCAGGACTGTGTACCCTGTGCCGGGCTGATTGTCAGGGAAGGTGTGAAACATGGCTATCAAGCCTTGTAGGCCGAAAACTTCTTTATCCCAGAGATTTTGGAAGCGTTACAGCTGGAAGTGATAATACAACTCATGTGGGTGTTTCCTACAATGCACTCCGCATCCAGGGATATAATTATGGAGCCAAAGGTATGGCTCAAGGTCTTTCTTCCCATGCAGACGATTGTATCTTTCCTAATGTGAACATTGAATCATCCTTTGGTGCGGAAATCACAACCAAGGTTAAAATGCCCCTCATGACAGGTGCGCTTGGTTCCACCTTTGTTGCTGAAAAATACTGGGAATCCTTTGCTTCAGGCTGTGCCCTGGTGGGTATTCCCATCGTGGTTGGTGAAAATGTTGTGGGCGTGGATCGCAAGGCCGAATTCAAGGATGGCAAGATTGTTAAATCTCCTGAGCTGGACCGCCGTATCTCAACCTATAAACGTTATTACAACGGATATGGTGCCATTATAGTTCAGATGAATGTAGAGGATACAGGCAATGGCGTTGCCGAATACGTCATTAATAAATACGGCAATGATGTTGTGATTGAGCTTAAATGGGGTCAGGGAGCCAAAAATATTGGCGGTGAAATCGAAGTCAATAGTCTGGATTATGCGCTTTTTCTCAAAAAACGTGGCTATCTTCTGGATCCTGATCCTGAACAACCAGAAGTGCAAAAAGCCTTTGAAAAAAAGGCTCTCCATTCTTTTGCCCGACATTCCCGTTTGGGCTATACAAATATTTCCTCCCATGAGCAGGTTCGGGAAGATTTCATGAATGCTGTAGCCTATCTGCGAAAACTCGGATTCAAACGCATATCTTTAAAAACAGGTTCCTATGGCATGGAAGCCCTGGCTATGGCTATCAAATTTGCCTCGGAAGCCAAACTTGATCTTCTCACCATGGACGGTTCCGGCGGAGGGACAGGTATGTCTCCCTGGAACATGATGCAAACCTGGGGTGTTCCCTCTATTCTGCTTCATGCCAAAGCCTATGAATATGCCTCTCTTCTGGCTGCCAAAGGTGAGCGTGTCGTTGACATGGCCTTTGCCGGAGGCTTTGCCAGAGAAGACCAGATTTTCAAGGGCCTTGCTTTGGGTGCTCCCTTTGTGAAAATGATATGTATGGGCCGTGCCCTTATGATTCCAGGATTCCTTGGATCCAATATTCAGGGAGCATTACATGAGGAACAAAAGGACGCGGTAAAAGGCAACTGGGATAAACTTCCTCCTGTGGTGAGCAAGTTGGGAAGCAGCCCGGAAGAACTCTTTGCTGGTTACTACGATGTTGAACAAATTGTCGGCAAGGACGAAATGCCCCATGTGCCATATGGTGCTATTGCCATGTACACCCTGGCGGACAAGCTCAGTGCCGGTTTGCAGCAGCTTATGGCAGGGGCGAGAAAATTCTCGCTTACAGAACTTTCCAGAGACGACCTCTGTTCTGCCAACAGAGAAACCGAACACGAAACAAACATTCCGTATATCACGGATATTCACGATGAGATTGCCAAAGAGATTCTCAACGCCTAAAAGACTTTTCCCAAAAGATGGAGAAATGGTCTTTTGGGAAAAGTCTAAATCAAATAATAATATCAATATGATATACATTTTATGAACAATCTCTGGATAAATATGTTCTCAACCATGTTCCAAGATGTTACTCATGGAATCATTCCACCAGATATGTTGATCCTTTCCTTGATGGTTCCCTGAAAAGGCATAAAAAAACTATATCATACTAAATAGTTATCATATTTAGGAACATAAGAACTATCTACTATTATTTTTTATTATCAAAAGATCTTTTTTATAATAAAAAAAGAATACTCGTACCCCTTAACCGTACCATCGCCTTCTGGTTGTCTTTCTAAAGGTATTCGTCCTGAAGAATTGCTGCCATTCAGATGGTTCTCGTCTTTTTTCTCATGCTGAGGACATTGGGCATGAAGAAGTCGTTGTATGCCTTGGTCTTCATTTGAGGCGGCATGAATGACTGGACAACTCATGATTCCTTGGGTTATTGGGTCAACTTCTTTTTCAAAAAAAATACTTTGAGGAGGCTTACATAATCATGGCTCACAAAAAAATCGAACGGAAAAAAGAACTGGACCGCCGGCGTCGCCGTAGAGAAAAACGTTTGAAACAGCGTGTTAAGGAACTCAAGGAGGCTTCCGGCAAGTAGGTGGTACCTGGTATAATGATCAATAACCTTTGGCGGAATGATGCATAGAACGTGTTGTAATATATTATCCATGACAGCACTTCATGAAGATTCTTCCTGCAGGAAGCATGTATCCTTAATTGAGTATCATTGTATTATACCTTTGTAAGGGCTTGTATAAAAAGTCCAGGCAGCTTCGGCTGCCTTTTTTGTATGAAAGTATCTGCTTGTAAGTGTTTGATTGATCTATAATAAAATGGAAAGACAATGATAGATAGATATAGCCGTGAAGAAATGGCTTCTTTATGGACTTTGGAAAATAAATTCCGGGTCTGGCTGGAAGTTGAACTTGCAGTCTGTGAGGCATGGACACGTCTGGGAAAGATTTCTGAAGAAGATATGAAGTGTATCCGTGAAAAAGCTGATTTTCATGTGGATCGTATTTTAGAGCTTGAAAAAATTACCAGACATGATGTGATCGCATTTTTAACGGCTGTAGAAGAAAAAGTCGGCCCTGCTTCACGATTTATTCATCTTGGATGTACCTCGTCGGATATTGTGGATACAGCAAACGGTGTATTGCTGGTTCGTGCTGGTAAAAAAATTGCCCAGGATCTTGAGATGATTCTGACTACCTTGCACGACAAGGCCATGACCAACAAGGGACGTATGGCTATGGGCCGTACCCACGGCATTCATGCAGAACCAACAAGTTTTGGTTTGAAAATGGCCGGGTTTTATGCGGAATTTAAGCGACATGCAAAACGCTGGAAAGATGCTGTTGAAAATATCCGTGTGGGCAAAATATCGGGTGCTGTTGGAACCTATGCCCAGTTGGATCCCGAAGTTGAGGCCATTACCTGTGAACTTTTGGGCTTACAGGTTGATCCCATTTCCACACAGATTGTTCAGCGGGATCGTTATGCCCAGTATTTTACATCCTTGGCCCTTATTGCCGGTGGCATTGAACGTCTGTGTATTGAACTTCGGCATCTGCAGCGAACCGAGGTTTTAGAGGTAGAAGAAGGCTTTGCTAAAGGTCAGAAAGGATCTTCTGCCATGCCCCATAAAAAAAATCCCATTTCTGCGGAAAATCTTTGCGGGTTGGCCCGGCTTGTTCGGACAAACAGTATGAGTGCGCTTGAAAATACAGGGTTGTGGCATGAGCGTGACATCAGTCATTCTTCTGTAGAGCGGGTTATCATGCCAGATTCTACCATCTTGATCGACTACATGCTTCATCGCTTGAATACCTTGGTAAAAAATCTTCGGATCATTCCTGAAAACATGGAACGCAATCTTCATGCTTCCTTTGACATTTATTTTTCTCAGCGAGTGCTACTTGCTCTTGTGGATGCAGGGCTTGAACGTCAGAAAGCCTATGAGATGGTTCAAAAACTTGCTATGCATTGCTGGAATAACCATGTTTCTTTTCCTGAAACCGTTCGTAATGACACGGAGATGAAAAAGGTTCTTTCTTCACAGGTTATGGATCAGGTTTTTGATCCTTCCTATTATCTCCGTCAGGAAGAAATGATTTTTTCCCGTGTTTTTGATGAAAAGAACATATAATGAGTATATGGTACAAGAATGACTGATAGTTCATCCATGATTAAACGTCTTGCAGCCCTGCTCCTTGAAAAGTCCTATATGGAAGGTTCCTTTGTGCTCACTTCAGGGCAAAAGAGTGAGTATTATTTTGATTGTAAACAAACAGCCCTGCATCCTGAAGGAGGTTTTCTTCTGGGAAGTATTTTTCTTGAGATGATTGCCCGGCAAGGGAACATTCAGGGGGTTGGAGGTATGACCCTTGGAGCTGATCCCCTTGTGTCTTCTGTGGTCTTGCTTTCCCATGTAAAAAATATGCCTCTTCCAGGTTTTATTGTCCGTAAAACACCCAAAGGGCATGGAACCAATCAATATCTTGAAGGACTCAATAATTTTTCTTCTGGTGATAGTATTTGTTTACTTGAAGACGTTGTTACCACAGGAGGAAGTCTCATAAAGGCATGTAAGCGTGTAGAGTCAGAAGGACTTATTGTTAAAAAAGTTATATGTGTTCTTGATCGTGAGCAAGGAGGTGTAAAAGCACTTCATGATGAAGGATACCTTCTGGAACATATCTTTACACGAAAATCACTTCTTGCCATGGGAGATTCTGATTAAATATTTTTCATGATACCAATCGAAAATATTTTTTTGAATTTTATTGTAACATATGTTGTAATATAAAAAATCATAGTTATTATTTATGATGAAGAACAAATATATTTCTATAGTATTATTTATAACAGTAATTTTTATCTTCTGCACAGGAACATATTTTGTTTATGCTTTTAATGAAAAAGCTTCTGTGAATGGATCTGATTCACTGTTTGTCGTTGACAAAAGCAGCCAGACTTTTTTTTATTTTCAAAAAAATAATCAGTCTGATACGTTTAATTTGGTGCGTACTATTCCATGTACCACAGGAAAAGTAGCAGGAGACAAATCCCGGGAAGGAGATATGAAAACCCCGGAAGGTATTTATTTTATTCAGGGAAAAAAAGAGAAAGGTCTTGATTTTGATCTTTACGGCAATCTGGCCTTTGTACTGAACTTTCCCAATCCCGTGGATAAAGCCAGGGGGAAAACAGGCCATGGAATATGGATACATGGACGTGGCACGCCTATAGAACCTTATGAAACACGAGGTTGTGTTGCCATGAATAATAACGACATTAGAATGTTACAAGATGATGTATATATACAAGGAATACCTGTTATTATTGAGGAATCTTTCTCTCCTGATGATATATCAAAGAATAATAAAGAAAAAGATCAACAGCTTTGCACATTGACACGGGTATGGGCAAAGGCATGGGATGAAAAATCACCCTATTTTTTTTCCTTTTATGATGGATCTGTTTCTAAAAAGTTTATTGAACATAAACAACGATTGTTTAATGCATATCCATGGATCGATGTTGTTGTTGATGATATTCAATGTATTGTAACGCAAAAGTATAGTGTAACATATTTTAAACAATTATATATAGCTCCAGGGTTTCGTTCTGAAGGTATAAAACGCCTTTACTGGAAAGAAATAGATGAAGGAGTCTGGAAGATTATTGGTAGTGAATGGGTGAAGACCCCTGTTTCTCTTGATGCCAAATATGAAAAAAAATTTCAAAAGGAGCTTGTTCCCTGGCTTGAACAATGGAGAAATGATTGGGAAAAGGGAAATATGAAGGAATATCTTGGGTATTATGCAAAGAACGCACAACAGGGAAATATAAAGGGACGTAAGGCTATTGGGAATTATAAGAAGGAACTTATCAAACTTGGCAAAAAACCTGTTTCTATTATCTTGGGTACCCCTGTTGTTACTCGTACAAATGACAGAATTTCTATTCGTTTTTTGCAGGAATATACTTCGGAAAATGGCTATTCCGATAAAGGCATGAAAGAACTTGTTGTAATTCGGGAAGGCGAAGATTGCTGGAGGATTGTCTCCGAAAGATGGAAGAGGATGGACTCATGAATGATGACAAGTTTAATGTTCTTGTAATGCGTGATACCACAAATGTTCAGCGCATGCGAGTTCATCCTTTGATTTTAAGACTAGGTATAGTTTTCCTTGTTTTACTCTTTTTATGTGCAGGAGTCGGTTTATATAGCGGGTTTTATTTTTGGGATGTCAATAAAGAATTGACTTCTAAAATATATGATATGAAAAGAACTATAGCAACAACGAGTATTGAATTAAAAAGACTTAAAAATATGGAATTAATGAACGATGAAGATAGTAAAAAATGTATAGATTCTATAATTGCTATTTCTGGAGAAAATAATACAAATAATACTATAGAATCACGTATAGATCTCAATAAAATTCTTGGTAATATTAATAAAAATATATTGTTTTCAAAAAATGTTCAAATTAAGTTTTCAGGAAATGTGATGAATATATCTTTTGATCTTCATAAAATAGATCATGAGGATCAGAATGCAATAAAAGGGGATGTAAAAATGCATCTCATCTCTGTAAACGGGAAAATGATACTTCTTGATCCCACTAAAGAAACATTTTTTGAGGTACGAAGGATGAAACAATACCGACTTCGTATCCCAATCCCTGAATCCTGTCCAAAAGAAGATATTTTTGGTATACGTATTACCATCAACCATCCCCCTCATGAAACGGTGTTTTGTGAAACCTATCCACTTTCTGATATTCTTCTTTAATATTTTTCTTGTATGTCAGATTCCTGGCATATCTCTGGCATATCAATCAAAACATAAAGAGTATGTTTTTTTTGAGCATACACAATATCCTTTGCGTGTCCATTATATTACGGGTGAACAACCCGGCCCTACCATTATGATTCAGGGTGGTATTCAGGGCGATGAGGATGCAGGGTTTATTACTGGTGAAATTTTATGTCGCACAAAGGTTCTTAAAGGAAATCTTATTGTAGTTCCCAGGGCAGATGTTCCATCCATCAATATCCATCAACGTTCCTTTAATGTAGACCTCAATCGTCGATTCGATAAAGACTACGATCAATATTTTGAAGATTCTTTGGCAAGGGTTATACGTTTCCTTATAGATAAATGTGATGGTTTTATTCATTTACATGAGGGGAGCGGATTTTATAATCCTACCTATGTGGATAGACTTCGCGGGCCGCACAGATATGGTCAGTCGGTCATTATTGATACGGATGTTTTTGATAAGACACTTTTTTTGGGCAATATGGCCAATAAGGTGCTTGCCAAGGTTAATAAGAATATTGTTCCTAAAAAGTGGAGCTTCAAGCTCTTTAATACCAAAACTTTTTCTTCCAGTACCAAATATCCCGAACAGCAAAAATCACTGAGTTTTTATGCCCTTAAACACTTGAAAATTCCCGCGTTGGCTGTTGAGGTAAGCAAGGATATTAAAGATCTTGACTGGAAAGTGAGAAGACAACTGGAAATTGTTGGCGGGTTTTTGGAGGCATTGGGGGTGAAGTGTATTCTTCCAGATATTGGCCAGGATGACATAACAACATGGTATGCCTCTTTACCTTCATTATATCTTAATAAAAAATATTTTGCTAAAGAACCTGTTGTATTACAACCCTATACACCTTTTACTCTTTCTTCTTCTTCCAGGAATACAATCGATCATGAATATGCTGTATATATCGCAGGAAAAAAAGAATATAATCTTCTTCGGAGCGAATATCTTCCCTTAACACCATTTAAGTATTTGGAAGTTTTTGTTGATGGAAAACGAGGAAAAAAAATCCCTGTATCATGGCAAGGAGCATGGCCAAAGAGTGGTATAACAAATAATTCTCTTTGGATATACTCATTAAATGATACAATCTACTATACGCCTTCTGGAAGTGCTATTGATGTGTTTGAAGGAGATCAGCTTATTCTTAAGGGTATTTGGCATGGTAAAAAGAATGAAGTGTTAAATATCAAGGGATTTGTGGCAGAAAGAGGAAAAAATACAGGGCAGGATGTAGATATTCCCCTTATGATTGGAAAATCCCGTTTTATATCCAGGTATTTGCAAGGAGAAAAGGGGAAATACTGGCAATTTCGTGTAGTACGAGAAACTCCTGGAGTACGTAAGGAATTTATCTCTTTTAGGGTGTTTCCTCACAGGATTAAGGCGGTTGAAATTATAGACGAACATGCTGTCCCAACCATCATTCCTGCGATTTCAGATACAGTGCATATTGCTTCAGGAACCTATGGTATTAATGACATATGGACACAAAGACCTGGTGACAGTCTTATGGTTTTAGTTGATGAATGGCCCCTGCAAAAGGGAGAAGAGATGGTTTGGAAGAAGGATGAATGGCATAATATTGGTATTTATGGTGCCAGAGATTTTAAGCATCTTCATTCCATAAAGATTCATGTTTCCAAATAAGATGTTGTGTAAAAAAGGATCGTAACAACCTATAATCTATTTATTACCTTCCGGGGGTTTTATGAACATTGGATGTCCTTCTGAAATAAAGAATCATGAATATCGTGTCGGCCTTACTCCAGCTTCTGTCCATGCCTATGTGGAGCATGGTCATACGGTCTATATCCAGAAAGGAGCTGGGCAGGGATCAGACATTGCTGACGAGGAATACATTCAGGCAGGTGCTGCTATTTTACCAACGGCCAGCGATGTCTGGGAACAATCGGACATGATCGTCAAGGTCAAGGAACCCTTGCCTGCGGAATATTCTCTTATGCGTCCAAACCAGCTTGTTTATACTTATTTTCATTTTGCAGCCAGCGAAAAACTTACCAAAGCCTGTATGGACAGTAAAATTACCGCACTGGCCTACGAAACCGTGCAGGAAGATAATGGACTGCTTCCTTTGCTTAAACCCATGAGTGAAGTGGCCGGGCGCATGGCACCTCTTATGGCAGCTTTTTATCTCGGTCGTCCCAAGGGTGGGCGAGGGGTTTTGGCTACGGGAGTTCCCGGTGTTCTTCCAGCAAATGTTGTTGTCATTGGGGGCGGAACTGTTGGTTCCAATGCGGCCCGTGTTGCTGCGGGGCTTGGCGCCCGGGTAACTATTTTGGACATTAATCACAATATTCTGGAACATCTTGGTAATATCATGCCGGCCAATGTGTTTCCAGTATATAGCGATCATGTTAACCTTGAAAGAAATCTGCGCAGGGCAGATCTTGTTATTGGAGCGGTACTTATTCCTGGAGCCAAGGCACCCAAACTTGTAACTCGTTCCTTGCTTCGTTCCATGCGGCCCGGTGCTGTTATTGTGGATGTGGCCATTGACCAGGGCGGCTGCACAGAAACATCTGTTCCCACCACCCATGATGATCCGGTGTTTGAGGAAGAAGGAATTGTCCACTATTGCGTGGCCAATATGCCTGGAGCCTACGCCAGGACGTCCACCTTTGCCTTGAACAATGCAACTATCAACTACGGCCTCCAACTTGCCGACAAGGGCGTTGAAAAGGCATGTCAGGAAAGCAAACCCCTTATGCGCGGGCTTAATATCTATAAAGGTACTCTTACATGTAAGCCTGTTGCAGATGCATTTTCTCTGCACAATGAATATTGCTCTGTAGGGGATATTTTTTCATCATAATTATTACATCACTTTTCTTGTAACAGAGAGAGAAGATGCCAACTATTGTTCTTGCTACAGGTAATACCGGAAAAATAAAGGAATTTGAGGCCATGTTCGGAGCATCTATGCCCGGTCTTGTGGTTTTGGGACTCAAGGATTTTCCCCATATTGGCGAGATTGAAGAAACAGGAACCACCTTTGAGGAAAATTCCCTTATCAAGGCAGAGACTGTGGCCCATTGTACCGGGTATGTTGCCATTGCCGATGATTCCGGCCTGGAAGTGGATGCCCTTGATGGGCGGCCCGGCGTGTATTCGGCCCGGTATTCTGACCCTGGAGCTACTGACGAGCGGAATTATTACAAGGTGTTGGACGAGCTTAAAGGCGTACCGGAAAAGGAACGTACAGCACGATTTGTTTGCGTTATCACGGCCTGCTCGCCAGAGGGTAGAACCCTTGTTGCCCGTGGAACCTGGGAAGGACGAATTATTGAATCACCCTTGGGTGAGAATGGATTTGGCTATGACCCTGTCTTTTGGGATGAGGAAGTGGGCATGACATCTGCCCAGATGGAAGGGGCCATGAAGAACAGCCGTAGCCATCGAGGTCAAGCCCTGCATGCATTGCTGGAAAAGTGGCCACTTTTTTGGAAACAGGTTTGCCCTGAGTAAGGCACTTGTTGTGCGGGAAGGTTGTGAAGGGCGAAGGTATTTCTTTATTTTTATGGAGTATTTTTATGCAAAAAAATCAACTCAATATACAATATCCACAAAATTTGCTGGATGTGCTCCATATAAACAAGAAATCTTTTGAAGATGAAGCAAAGATGGCGATGGCTGCCAAATTATTTGAATTAAAACGCCTTTCTTCAGGTATGGCCGCAAATATTGTAGGTATATCAAGAGTTCATTTTTTATTACATCTTCACAGATTTAATGTGGCTATGATTGATATTGAAGAAGATGAACTTTTAATGGATATTGAAAATGCTTAAAACAAGCAAGATTGTAATAAATACAGGGCCTATTTTGGCTTTAATTGCAGGACTTGGCAATTTAGAAATATTGCAATCAATGTATGAGGAAGTTATTGTCCCTTATGAAGTATGTGAGGAAATCAATATTGGAGGGGCAACAGGTTTTGGAGTCAAAGAATTTAATGAAGCAAAATTTTTAACAAAAATTAAAAAATCATCAAGAATACAAATATATTTAAGAAATAGCCTCGATTTAGGTGAAGCCTCTGTTATCCAAACCGCTATGGATAAAAATATTTCTACCGTGTGTATTGATGAAAGTTTAGGAAGAAGAATTGCTCGATTGAATGGATTATCCTTAACTGGTTCACTTGGAATTATTATCCGTGCAAAAAGAGATGGTAATATTCTTATATCATTACGAGAAATTATACATAAAATGCAAACACAAGGTATATATTTGAATGAAAAACTTATATCTTTTGCATTACAACAAGTCAGTGAATGAATATTATTTTTCAACACATAATTTTCAGGCTGAATAAGGAGTGAGATATGTGTGGAATCATCGGCTATGCAGGCCATAGGCCAGCCTTACCCATTATTGTTGAAGGGCTTAAAAGTCTGGAATACCGGGGCTATGATTCAGCGGGCATCGCCTATACCAAAAAAGACAGGATAAGCGTCGTTCGTTCCGAGGGAAAACTGAATCTGCTTGAGAAAAAGCTGGAGCGGATTAACACCCTTTCGGCCACCTGCGGCATTGGTCATACCCGGTGGGCCACACATGGTTTGCCCACGGAAAAAAACGCCCATCC
>PDWI01005718.1_pt1 | contig 15893 bp, 13 predicted proteins | sample 1430891 | NCBI WGS metagenome assembly PDWI01 (sample SAMN01162508, study PRJNA174530) | Oral metagenome, whole genome shotgun sequencing project. | biome: Marine environment; feature: Marine mammal; material: Swab sample of the gingival sulcus; isolation source: swab sample of gingival sulcus...
ACTATAAAATCGTTGAGGACTTCCCTCCGAGCGTGCAAGCAACATATCTGATATTGCTCTTGCTATCCTGCCATTACCATCATCAAACGGGTGAATTATCACAAACCAAAAGTGTGCAATTGCAGCTTTTATAACATCATCAATATTGCTATCACTATTTAACCAATCTAAAAAAGCATCCATCTCCTTTTTCACCACCTCTGCTGATGGTGCTTGAAAATGTATTTTTTCTTTTCCCATTGCTCCCGATACCACTTGCATATCTCCGTCTCGGTAACAACCGATGGCAATTCTATGTATTCCACTCCAACCCGTAGGAAACAATGATGCGTGCCACCCCAAAATTCGCTCTTGGTCAACAGGCTTGTCATATCTTTGAGTTGCATCAAGCATCATTTCAACAACTCCTTCTACATTTCTGTCAATATGGACAATTCCTGCATAATCTACTCCAAGTCTTCTAGCAATAGACGACCGAACTTGTTCGTGATTTAAAAATTCACCTTCTATTTCAGATGATTTAAGAACATCTAATGTTAAGGTTGATAAAATTGTTTCTTCTTTAATTGAAAAACCAAGAGCTTCCATTTGTCCGAAAATTTTCCCTTGCAAATATCGGACTTTACCTAAAATCACACTAATCTTTTTTTCATTCCATGTAAACTCCGGCCAATTATCATATTCATAAATATATCTTGCCATAAACTATTTTTTTTGCGACAAATATATGAATTATTCTCTGCAAATTTAATGGGATTAGCGTGTTTTTTCTCCGCACGACTTTCTTTCTTAACATTAGCACAACGGGCTTGTGTATGGATATAGTGCAGGATTTGGAAAGCGATAAGTTTTTTGAAATCTGCACGGCTCGCAGCACTTGCCGTTTTTTATTTTGTAACTCCTCAAAACTACAAAATAAAAGCAAAAGTGCGGGAAAAATAGAACAACTTCTTCAAGCCCCCATTTTGCCCGCATTATTTATACCCTTAATTTAACGAAGAAGTGTTGTTATACACTTGTTAGGCAATGTTAATCAGATTCAATCTCGTCATCCATTTCTGTATCAATCTGTTCAGCTACAAGCCAATCGCTATCAAGTCTCGTTATTAATCGAGCATTGCTGTAAGCCCAATCCAGAGGCAAAATAGTATGTCCGAGATAATTCCCTGAGGGAGTTTTTTCTGTAACCAAAGCCAAATCAATCACATCATCATCAATAAGCGATAAAGGAAGCAGTAATGACATTTTGTTATTCGGCGGATAATACATTGGTATTGCTGTTTTAAAATTCCATTCAACACGTTTAAGTGCTAAGTTTAAGCTATCTGAAAAACGATTTTTAATTGACCGAAATTTCCTGCTATCGCATTCGATTGCCGAAGCCAAATTGGAGTAATAGTCAAATTTTTCATATTTATCCATATTTAAAGTATCCTTAAAAATAAAATTAGAAGGTTTATTGTCTTCTAAAAACTCTAAAGGCAAACGAGAAACATTTTCTAATATAATATGATTCCAATTAAGTTGTGGCTTAGGCGCATTCGTGTCATAAATCAATTCGCTCGGATTGCGAAAATAATTGGCTCTCTTGGGGAGAGGATTAAAATTACTTGCCAAGATCTTCCCGGCTTTCCCTACGCCTGAGATACAAAATTCGTGAAAATACCATTCCTGTTTTCTCTGGATTCTATTCTTTTCAAACAAGGCATAAATTGGTTCATATAACTCGTTTACCAAGCCTGTATTAAACGCTGCGTATTGATTACTATATTCAATTTTATTGAACTCTTTAGATAGTCGATAAAAAGTATAAATCAAATATTTCGATAAAATAGGAAAAGGAAACATCGGATTTTGAGTCTTATAAAACCACCTTTCCTTTAATGCCATGTCTTTTAAATCATTGATATTCTCTTTAAAATCGCCCATCCAAGCCCATTGAAATAAATTATTTGAGTAATCTTTCTTAAATACTTTAGAGGATGCCGCATCTCCATTCTTCTTTTGTCTTGCATACAATACAGGAATTCTATAAGAATTGTCTTTTCGTATTTCTATCACTCCTTCATAATTTTCAAGGAATTGTTTCAATTTTAAATATCCAAGAGTTTTGTAATTTATTCCTCTTTCTATCAAAGGCTTACCAATTACAGCCAAATCTGTCCATCCATCTTGTCCTTTTTTCTCTTCAAGGATATTTAATACTATTTGTAATTTTTCTTCATTATCCATATGTTTTCAAGCTGTTTGTTATTAATACTTCTTAACGGTCTTGTGCTTACATCAGTTTGCCGTGCGTGCGGTGGCTTGTGAAACGAGCAGTGCGAATGAAACAAGTTCCCGCCCAAGCGAACCGGCAAATTGCGTTAAGAACCGTGTTCTGTGCCTTTTATTCTACCATTTTGTTTCGTCGTATTCTATTAAATATGTTGTAATTTCAATCTTATTTATTTGTTCTTTATTCTCTTTTACTGTTTCTGCTTTTTTGGCTCGTTTTGCTCGATAGACAAGATAAACCGCTTTTTCTAATTGCAAACTTTCAGCATAATAAGCAAGCTGTTGTTTTCCTTTCTCAAATCTTTTTACGCCTGAATATACTTTTGTTTCAATCAGATATTCCCCACTATCAATATTGACAATCATATCACTTTTCCCCAAGCCCGTATCCGCTTCTCTGTATATTTTGCCGTCTAATTCCTGAACAATTGCCGTAATAAACGTTTCAAAACTGTAAATTAATGCACTTTCTTTGATTGATTTATAATTTCCGTTTTCATCTCGTTCCATAAACGGTTTAAAACCACGTCTTTTTACATAATTCTTATAATTTTTTATGAGTTTAGACATATTAAAACTATTATTTTCATAAAAATCTGACGGAATGTGTGTTAGGCTGATTTCCATTTTTTCGCCGTTTGTGTACGGGTAAAAGGCATCGTGAACCGTTTTTTTATAAAGTGGCACCCAAAATGTAACATATCCGTTTTCATCTTTTTTTATCAAGCCGTTTGTATATAAGTATTTGATATGAGGTTTATTTATTTTGAACGGGATTTTTTCTTCGGTAAACAACAAGCGCTCAACAAAAGCACGTTCCTCCTTAGCTTTATTGATGATATTTGATATATTTTTATCAATAGTTAGATTCAAATACCAATCTTCAACTTTCAGATAATCATGGTAGTCAATTTGTTTTTTGTCGGGATTGTTTTCCACGAGCTGTCTCGCAAAACCATTCACAAGTCCGGGCTGATTGGCAGTTATCTCGGAGATTTTTTTCTTAACTTTCACATCAAACAGTTGTCCTGTTTCTGTTTCGTGTTGTCCGAGTAATTCAAAAACTTCTTGGTTTGTAAAATATGGAACATTCAGATTATCAGAAATATTAAACGGACTTGCATTATCGCTCACTACGCCCACAATGTTTGAAACTCCAACGAGAATTACACTTTTCAGGCAATGATTTTCTCGTGAATGATAGGCGTTTCTGATTGAATGTAAAAAATCGCCAAAATACTCAGGATTTATGCCTTCTACTTCGTCAATTATCAGGACGCATTTGCTTTGTTTATTTTTTTCTATTTTTTGAAATATTTGGTGTAAAGTTAAGTTTTCAAAGTTTTGTTGCCAAAATTCACTTAATTTCCAAATTAATCTATCTAAAAATGACTTTAAATTTGCATTTTTATAATTTTCAAAATTTATATGTGCTACTTTATAATTTTGTTTTTCTAATTTTTCTGCCAATTGCCTGAAATAAGTACTTTTACCGGTTTGGCGTGGTGCCCAAATTGTAAAATATCTATCGTCTTCTACTAATTCAATTCCTTTTTTAATTAAATCGGTTCTTTGAATAGTATAGTGTTTTTTCGAGATATTCGGACCGGATGTATTAAATTCTCTCATGGCTTTTTTTTGCAAAAGTAATAATAAAACTCAAAAGTTTTGTTACTATTGGAGGAAATAATTTTACGACAATTAACTGTTATCAAAAAGATTGCATTTTTTTGTAGAATTAGTTCCCTTTTTCCGAAAAAAATTATTTAATATTCCCCCGAAAAAAATTGCATTTACTAATGGAATTTAACCCGACGAGCCTCTCTCTGCTGTGCGCCTATTTGTCCAAGCCTGCTTTTATGGCTTTTTCCAAATCTTCGGGCGTATCAATGCCGAAACTTTCAAACTCGGTTTCTTCCACACGGATAGTATAAGCATTTTCGATCCAGCGGTTTTGTTCCAACGACTCTGCCATTTCCAATGCCGATTGCCGAAGCCGCGTAATTTCGTATAATATCTCGGTACGATATGCGTAAAGTCCGATATGTTTATAAAAATCAGAATGTTCCGCCCATTTCTCTTTCGCAATGTTTCTGACGTAAGGAATAGTATTTCGGCTAAAGTAAACAGCCCTTTTTGTTTTGTCAAAAATCACTTTCGGAACATTCGGGTCGAACAATTCGTGTTGAAGCGACGTTTTTTTTGCCAATGTGGCAATCTGTGTTTCCTGCGACGAAAAACAATCAATCAACTCTTTGATTTGCTCAGGTTGAATAAAAGGCTCGTCGCCCTGAATGTTCACGACAATGTCAAAAGATTTATTCACTTTTTTTGAATAAAGCGAAACTGCTTCGGCGCATCTGTCTGTGCCACTCTTGTGTTCTACGCTTGTCATGATTACATTTCCGCCAAAATCCCTTACTTTTGCGTAAATTTTTTCATCGTCGGTTGCAACAAGCACATTGTCAAGAATCTTAGATGCTTGGGCATACACTCGTTCAATCATGGTTTTTTCGCCTATTTTAATCAAAGGCTTGCCGGGAAATCTCGAAGAAGCATAACGAGCCGGAATAATTCCAATTATATTCATATTTTTTTTTATAAAAATTAATTTTTTGATTTTTTAGCTATTATAGTTCATCAGGAATAATTATTTTTATATATTTGTTTCTTAAACTTTACAAAGCAAATTTTAGAGCAAAATACAATTGTATGATATTTGTTGTTCAAAAATAAATGTTTGTGTTTTTATTAATTTGCTCAAAATTCAGCAGGTTTAATAAATGTTTTATTTCATGAGTTTTACAAATCGTTGAACGATGACACAAAATACAAATGTAGCATGATTTAGAAAAAAAACATAAGGTAAGCTCTAAAAATAGTAAAATTCAAGGCACAAAAAATTTAAAGCCGGAGTTTATACTGTTGTAAATGAGGTTAAAGCTGTTTTGTCTTATACTCTTCAATGGCTTTAAACCCATTGGATAAGAGAACAAAAATTTACATTTTTAGAGCTTACCATAAAAATTGTACCTTTGCATTCGGATTAATTCATGAAATTTACGTTACAGAATTTTTTGTTATGGACTTACAACAGATAAAACAAAGGTTTGGCATAATCGGCAACTCTCCCTTGTTGAACAGGGCGATAAACATAGCATGGCAAGTTGCCCCTACTGATTTATCTGTATTGGTAACCGGAGAAAGCGGAACAGGAAAAGAAATATTTCCGCAAATCATACACCACTTCAGCAGTCGGAAGCACGGAGCTTACATAGCAGTGAATTGTGGAGCCATTCCGGAAGGAACGATTGAGTCCGAACTCTTTGGGCACGAAAAAGGAGCGTTTACAGGAGCGCACGACAAGCGCAAAGGCTATTTTGAAGTAGCGAATAATGGCACAATATTCCTTGACGAAGTTGCCGAACTTCCGCTTTCGACCCAAGTGAAACTTCTGCGCGTGCTCGAAGCAGGAGAGTTTATAAAAGTAGGTTCGTCTGCCACGCGCAAAACCAATGTGCGCGTAATAGCAGCAACCAATGTCAATCTGCCGGAAGCCATTCAGGAAGGCAAATTCAGAGAAGACTTGTTCTACCGGCTCAACTCTGTGCCTATTACAGTGCCGGCACTCAAAGAACGCAAAGAAGATATACACAAACTGTTTCGCAAATTTGCAAACGACTTTTCCGAAAAATACAGAATGCCCTCAGTTCAGTTGGACGATGATGCCTACGAAATTCTGATCAATTACAGATGGCCCGGAAATGTCAGGCAGTTGAAGAACATAACAGAGCAAATGTCGATTATTGAAAAAGAGCGTATTATCACATCTGAAAAAATACAAAGCTATTTGCCGCCTCATGCCGCCAGCAAACTGCCTGCGATATACAAAGGCGTGACGGAAAAAACATTTGCAACTGAACGAGAAATACTCTACAAAATCCTTTTTGACATGAAAAAAGACATGAACGATCTAAAAGGATTGGTAAAAGAAATTATTGAAAAAGGTGTTGATAATATTCAGAAAAAAGGCGCGCAATCGCATATTATTGAAAAATTGTACGATGAAGTTGAGGAACACCGCGTGAAACCTTATGTTGAGCCGATTACGGTAAGTCATGCTCCGGAATACGACAACATACAAGACACTGAAGAGATAATCGAAGAATCCTTGTCGTTGGAAGCAAAAGAGATTGAAATGATAAAAAAAGCACTCGACAAACACAAGGGCAAAAGAAAATACGCAGCCAAAGAATTGGGAATCTCGGAACGCACCTTGTACAGAAAAATTAAAGAATATGGTATTTCATAAATCAAAAATAAGTAACTTTACACAAGAATGAATAAATTGAGATGCTATTTTTTGCTTTTTGTGTTTGTTTTTTTAGGGCTATCGTCCTGTCAGATCAAATATTCGGCATCGGGAACCAATATACATCCTGATGCAAAAACGGTTTCGATACAATATTTTCAGAACAATGCGGCAAATGTACACCCGACATTAAGCCAACAATTGACCGAAGCCTTGCGTAGCAGATTTATTTCCGAAACCAAGCTGAATCTGGTAAACGGAATCGGAGATTTGAATTTTGAAGGAGAAATTCAATCGTATGAAACAAAACCACAAGATATTCAAACAGATGATGTCGCTAGCAAAAACCGACTGACAATTTCGGTGAAAGTAACATTTTCTAATATCTATGAACCGCAAAATGATTTTAGCTCAAATTTTAACAGATATAAAGATTACGACAGCGAAAAAAATCTTGACGAAGTAGCCGACCAATTGAACAAAGAAATTATAGAACTTTTGGTCGAAGATATTTTTAATAAAGCCGTTGTGAATTGGTAACCTAAAATTGCAATATTATGACTCCTAAAGAATTAATACAATATATGGATGATCCGAATAAGCTGAATGCGCTCACTGAGACTGAAATTTCGGAAATAGTAAAAAAGTATCCTTACTTCCAAACCGGACATTTGTTGTTGGTAAAGAATTTACAAATTACCCAAAAACCCCAATTTTTGAGACAGTTGGAAAAATCGTCGGCTCACATTGTTGATCGTTCCTTTTTATATCAGATTCTGAACCTAAGCAAAAAAACGGAGGAAAAAAAGACGCTCAAAAACAAAACTACTGAAATAGAAACCGCAAAAAAAACAAGCAAAGCCCTTGAAACAAAAGTTGCAGAGAAAAAAATAACAAAGAATAAAACACAAGACAAAAACATTAAAACTACGGAAAAAACAAAAATTGAATACGTAGATCCTGAAAAAGTTATAAAAAACGAAAACAAAAGCGGAAAACTTATTGTCAAAAGAACAAAAAAAGATTTAGATGAAATTGTTCCGAATAAAGAAAAAAACAGAAAATCGGAAGAAAAACTAAGCCAATCTGAGGAAATACGAAAAAAAATAAATGAACTTAAAGCAAAAGAAGCGCAAACAAGAAAACAAGAGGAAAAAGAGAAAAATGAAAAAACAAAAAGCAGTTTTTCGGAAAAATTAGAAAAGCTGAAAGAGAAAAAAACAAAAACCAAAATAAAGGTCGAAGCAAAAATTGAGGATAAAAAAGAAGAAAACAAAAAAGAAATTACCTCCAAAATTGTTGCCGAGAAAAAAATCGTAGAAAATAAAAAGGAAAAACCGCTTGAGCCGACGACGCTCAAAGAAAAGACAAAACCTGAAATTTCGGCAAAAAAAGAAGAAAAAAAAGACGAGGGGAAAAAATCCGTTGCCGCAGATGTTTACAGCAAAATTGCAAACTTCCGCAAAAAACGCGAAGAACAAAAAACAGAGGCAAAAACCAACAAAGAAGAAACGCTAAAACCGAAAATTCAGGAAACGCCAAAAGTTGAAAAAACGGAAAAAACGGAAAAACCAGAAAAGAAATCAGAAGAAGAAAAATCCGTTGCCGCAGATGTTTACAGCAAAATTGCAAACTTCCGCAAAAAACGTGAAGAACAAAAAACAGAGGCAAAAACCAACAAAGAAGAAACGCTAAAATCGAAAATTCAGGAAACGCCAAAAATTGAAAAAACAGAAAAAACGGAAAAGAAATCAGAAGAAGAAAAATCTGTTGCCGCAGATGTTTACAGCAAAATTGCAAACTTCCGCAAAAAACGTGAAGAACAAAAAACAGAGGCAAAAACCAACAAAGAAGAAACGCTAAAGCCAAAAATTCAGGAAACGCCAAAAATTGAAAAAACGGAAAAAACGGAAAAGAAATCAGAAGAAGAAAAATCCGTTGCCGCAGATGTTTTTTCAAGAATAAAACAGTTCAGATCGCGCACACAAAGCCCGAAAGAACAAAAAACCGAAACGGAAAAATCGGGAAAAACAAGGGACGAACAGGAAAAAGAACTCTCAAGACAAGAGAAAATAAGCGAAGTGCGAAGAAGAATCAAGGAAAAAGCCAAAGCAAGAGCAGAAAAAAAGAACATTGAATCGAAATTAGTTGAGACGTTTATAAAAGAAGATCCGCAAATAATTCGGAATGTAAATAAAGACGATACTCCTGAGAAAGGCGTTGTAAATGAGGACATTTCGCTTGGAAGCGTTGTTTTTAATGAAAATTTGGCAACCGAGAATTTAGCAAAAATATTTGTCAAACAGAAGCTGTACGAAAAAGCAATTGAAGTTTATGAGAAATTAATTTTGAAATTTCCGGAAAAAAGCAGTTATTTTGCAACGCAAATCGAAGAGCTGAAAAAAATAAGTAGTAAATAATAATTCAACAAATTATGCAAGTTTTTATTTCAATTTTAATCATTATCACAAGCCTTTTATTAATTCTGATAGTATTGGTTCAAAATTCAAAAGGCGGAGGCTTGGCATCGAATTTTTCGTCATCGAATCAGGTAATGGGTGTGCGAAAAACCGCAGATTTCCTTGAAAAAGCAACATGGACATTGGCAATTGCATTGGTTGTTTTTTGTATTGCAGCCACAATGTCGATTCAAAGCGGACCCACAAACCATGAATCAGCCATAAAAGATCAGGTTGAAAACTCAATGGAACAAATTCCTAATTTCCCGACAAATCAAAAGCAGCAATAAGAAAAATTGTTGGACTTTGAGTAAGAGTGTCAGTATGTCATAGTACTGACACTTTTTTTTGTCTGATACATCAAGGCATTTTTCGCTTAAACACTTATTTAATAAGAATTTGCGATTTTTTTCATAAATTAATTCTGAAATTCAAGGTGAAAAAATGGCAAATTAAGTCAGGAAAAATGGCATAAAAACGCTTTGGCACAAATTATGACAGAACAAAATGCAAAATACGATAATTAATTAAATACGTTTAACTATATAAAACAATTAAAAATGTCAGAAGTTAATGTAAAACCATTAGGAACAAGAGTTCTAATTGAAGTACAAGAAGCGGAAGAAAAAACCGCAAGCGGATTAATCATTCCGGATTCTGCAAAAGAAAAGCCACAAAAAGGCAAAGTCGTAGCTGTTGGAAAAGGCACGAAAGACGAAGAAATGGAATTGAAAGTTGGCGATAAGGTGCTTTATGGAAAATATGCCGGAACAGAAATTGATGTTGAGGGAAAAAATTACCTCATCATGAAACAAAGTGATGTTTTAGCAGTTGTATAATGTCCTTATTATTAAAGAAAAATAAAGTAAAACAATAAAAAAATATAAATTATAATGGCAGCAAAAGAAATTAAATATAATATCGAAGCACGCGATTTGTTGAAAAAAGGCGTTGACGAATTGGCAAACGCAGTAAAAGTAACATTAGGACCTAAAGGAAGAAATGTCGTAATCGAAAAAAAATTCGGTGCACCACAAATTTCTAAAGACGGTGTTACGGTTGCGAAAGAAATTGAATTGAAAGACAAATACATGAACCTTGGCGCACAAATGGTAAAAGAGGTTGCATCGAAAACCAACGACGATGCCGGCGACGGAACAACCACTGCTACTGTTTTGGCACAAGCCATTGTGAACGAAGGATTGAAAAACGTAACCGCAGGCGCAAACCCAATGGATTTGAAACGCGGCATTGACAAAGCGGTTCAAACCGTCATTGCAGAACTAAAAAAACAAAGTCAGGAAATCAGCGGCGAAGGAGATAAAGTAGAGCAAGTTGCAAAAATTTCGGCAAACAACGACCCTGCAATCGGAAAACTTATTGCCGATGCAATGCGCAAAGTGAAAAAAGACGGCGTAATCACTGTTGAAGAGTCAAAAACCGCAGAAACAACCGTTGATGTTGTCGAAGGTATGCAATTTGACAGAGGTTACATCTCGCCATATTTCATTACAGATACGGAAAAAATGGAAGCTGTATTGGAAAATCCTTACATCTTATTGTACGAAAAGAAAATTTCGACAATGAAAGATCTTATGCCTGTATTGGAACCGGCAGCACAAGAAGGACGCGCTTTGATGATTATTGCAGAAGATATTGACGGCGAGGCTTTGGCAACATTGGTTGTAAACCGCCTCAGAGGAACGTTGAAAATTGCAGCCGTGAAAGCTCCGGGATTTGGCGACAGAAGAAAAGAAATGTTGGAAGATATTGCAATTGTAACCGGCGGAATGGTTATTTCCGAAGAAAAAGGCATGAAACTCGAAAGTGCAACGCTTGACATGTGTGGTACAGCAGAAAAAATTGCAATTGACAAAGACAATACAACAATCGTAAACGGCTCAGGCAAAAAAGATAAGATTGACGCAAGAGTAGCCCAAATTAAAGCCCAGATTGAAGCCTCGACATCTGACTATGACAAGGAAAAACTTCAGGAACGTTTGGCTAAATTGGCAGGAGGCGTGGCTGTGCTTTACGTTGGTGCTGCTTCGGAAATCGAAATGAAAGAGAAAAAAGACCGCGTTGATGATGCTTTGAGCGCAACCAGAGCTGCCGTTGAAGAAGGAATTATTCCCGGCGGTGGAGTAGCTTACATCAGAGCTATCAAAGGATTGGAAAAACTTCAGGGCGAAAATGCCGACCAAACAACCGGTATCGCTATTGTGAAAAGAGCTATCGAAGAGCCATTGCGTCAGATTGTTAAAAACGCAGGAGGCGAAGGTGCCGTGGTTGTACAAAAAGTAAAAGACGGAAACGACGACTTCGGCTACAACGCAAATACTGATCAATACGAAAACTTGTTGGAATCAGGCGTAATCGACCCGACTAAAGTTTCGCGTATTGCCATTGAAAACGCAGCTTCGATTGCAGGAATGCTATTGACTACCGAATGTACAATTATCGAAGAAGAAGAGGAAACTCCTGCAATGCCTGCCGGAGGTGGAATGCCGGGCGGAATGCCGGGAATGATGTAAAAAAACAGGTCGATTGCGGAAAATACTGAAATTCGAGGCTGCGAAAAACAGAAATACCAAAATGTACTGTTGTAAAAGAAAAATCTGTGCTTCTCAGCCAACAACGAAATGCGTATTTTCAGAAAACGCCGAATAACATAATTCTGAAATATTTAAGGTCGATGCCATACGCGCTATCGACCTTTTTTTTGTATCGTGTAAATTATTATTTTTGAGAAAAAAATTGTGAAAATAATTACAGACCTTTCAAAAGCGAATTTTAACAATCCGGTCATCACTATGGGAACGTTTGACGGAGTTCATCGCGGACATGTTGAACTCATCAAGCGCATGAAACAACCGACAGCAGAATATGAAGGCGAATCTGTTGTTGTAACATTTTTTCCACACCCGCGCATTGTGTTAGAAGGAAGTCAAAGTTCGGTAAAACTCTTGAACACGCTCGACGAAAAAATCGAACGCTTTGAAAAAAACGGGATAGACAATCTGCTGCTCCTGCAATTTACTCCGGCTTTCTCAAAAATCACTTCTACGGAATTTATTCGCGAAATTCTGGTCAAAAAATTACACATCAAACATCTGCTCGTAGGCTATGATCATCATTTCGGGTGCGACCGCGAAGGACGATTTTCAAAATTGGCAGAATTGGGGAAAAAATACGGCTTCAAGGTCGAAAAAATCGAAGCTTTTAAAGACAATGGACAGATAATCAGTTCGTCGCTGATTCGCACCACAATAAAATCAGGAAACCTACAAACGGCATTAAAATACCTGAATTATGATTATTTCTTGACAGGCACCGTGTCGAATGGCAGCAAAATAGGGCGTTCGATAGGTTTCCCGACCGCAAACCTTGATGTTGATCGCTTTAAACTGCTTCCGCAGAAAGGCGTTTATGCTGTTGATGTTTTCCTGAGAAATGAAAAATACAAAGGCATGTTGAATATCGGAAATCGCCCGACGGTTTCTTCCGCAAGCCAAAAACCGACAATAGAAGTGAATATCTTTAACTTTTCCGAAGAAATTTACGGCGAAAAGTTGAAAGTAGCTTTTCGCAAACGCATTCGCGATGAAATAAAATTCAACAGCCTTGAGGCTCTGCAACATCAATTAGAAGCTGACAAACGCGAAGCGGATAAACTTCTTTGAATTAATCGTAAACATAAAATTTGCCGGTCAGCGAACCATTCGGATACGTCAATTTCCAATAATACAAGTCAGGAGCAAGCTTTTGGGTGAAAATATATTCTGATTTTGACTTATCTATCACCACAACTCCCGGTTTTGCTCTTGTTGCAAAAGTATAAATTTTCAGCTTTAGATCTTTATCAAAAACTTTGTTCCACCTGAAAATGAGCTTCCCTTTGTATTTCATGCCAATTGGGGGAGTCTCGAACACTGTTTTGCCCATTTTGGAATTTTCAATTAGCTCATCGTCAAACTTAAATTCTTTAAATTTTCCGGTAACAGCAAGCCATGGCTTTTCTATAGCTTGCTCTTTTTCTTTATGCTCGTCTTTTTTTATCGGAACAAATTTGTCAATTGTTTTAATATCTGACTCTTTTTTGTTTTTTATTGCCAGTTGTTTTTTGTATTTTTCTATCTGAACATCTCTTGTTCGTATGGTGCTATCGTATTTGCTTTTGAGATTTTCGTATGCTACATTATGCTTTTGGGAGCCAACGTGCCATGTCGCAAATATTACAATTCCGGCAAAGAAGAGCATGGCTACGACAGAAAATGTCTGCCGGAGTTTTTTCTCTGAATACTTTTTGTTTATTTTTTCCAAAACTCCCAATTGTAAAAATGCTTCAATTTCAGCTTTTTCATTAAGTTTATCGCGAAAAATTTCGTCTGTTTCAAACTTTTTATTAAACAAAGCAAGTTCGTTTTCTGATAATTGTTGATTCAAAAATTTGTATATCAGTTCATTGTTTGTCATTATTCTATTCTGATTTTTTGTAATTTTTATTGTATATTCTTGCCTGCATTTTATTTACCTGTTCTTTTAATTTTTCTTTAGCTCTTTTATAATATACGGATAAAGAATTTTTACTTAAACCATAAATTTCTTTCATTATATATTCCATATCATCATCTTGAAAACCGTACTCTTTTTTCAAAATTAAAATAAATTTATATACTTCTCGAATTTTTTTCTTTGCTTCATGTTCCTTTTCTACTTTATCTACCAGAAAGCGTAAGGCTTTTAATTCTTTTTTGGTAAAAGGATTTTTTATTTCTTTTAAATCTTTTGGCTTTATTTTATAGAAATCCATATTCTTTCTGATAATTTTTATTGCCAGAGGTTTAAATGCAAGATTTGTAGGTTCTATAAGATAGATAAAATCTTTAATCTTTTTTTTGGTAGATTTCAGTTGTTTTTTAAAGTCATTTTTTAATTTTTGGCTTGTATAATTTGGTTCCTTTTTTATTCTGTTTTCTATATTTTTTTCAAGAGATGCTCTGAATGAAATTTTTAAAGACTCGTTGGCAAGTTGGTTCATTTCCTCATCATAAATTTTTTCGAGTATTTCAATTACAGTGTAAACAACCTTTTTTCCATTGTTTAAATTTTTCACTTCTTCATTAAGTTGTTTTTCAAGTGTCTCTTTATTTTCCATTGTTGGGCAAAGTTTTATCAATCAGAAAACGAATATAAATATTTTTTTTGAATTATGTTTTATTCATGAAAATACATTTTTTCATAGTTTGAAATATCTGCATTGTAAGTATTTTATCATAAAAAATGACAAATACAAAAAAAATAAAAAAATATTTGTTTGATTTTCAAATGCTTTTGGAAGTTCAAGTATTAATTTTGTCATATAAAATATTATTAAGTTGAAATTTTTGTAAACTTGTTTTCAGAAAAAAACGAGGAAAATATGTTTGGTAATTTAAGATATGTAGAATCCGCTTCAATACAAGAGCGCAAAAAGCAATATTGCACCTTGTGTAAAATAATTGGTAAAGAATACGGTCAAATTTACCGGACAGTATTGAATTTTGATTCCGCATTTTTGTTGGAAATCCTAAACAATTGTTTTGTTAAAAATTTTGGAAAAAAAACATTTGAATTACAAGCCGGAAATTGTTTCCAAAAAATTGACAAAAAACAAATCCCCGAGCATGTCAAATTTGTTGCTGCCGTAAATATTCTGTTGGCAGGCTTGATGCTTGACGATAAAATCATGGATTCAAAAAACACTACTGCGAAGCTGCAAAAAAGGATTTTTTCAAAAAAATTTTTAAAAGCAAAAACCTATTTAAATTCAATTGGTTTTCCAATATCTCAGATTTTTGAACTTGTAAATGAACAGCAAAAACGCGAAAATCAAAACTCTAAAGACATTTCATTTTACGCAGAATGTACAGCCTTGATAACAGCGCTTTCTTTTGCCTATGGAGCAAAACTAATCGATAAAAGTTTTTATAGTTCTTTTTATAATCTGGGTTATCAATTTGGGGCTTTAATTTATATGATAGATGCTTTTGATGATTATGATACAGATATTCGAAAAAAACAATTCAATGCTTTTGCTAAAGTATTTAATTGCCAAAATAAAAGAATGACAAAAGAATGTCATGCCAAAGTCGTATCAATGATCGAAGATGTGCAAAATCAGTGTAAGAAGACTATTGCCCAATTGCCAATTGATTACAAAAGCGCAGTTCGTTATTCAGCTCGTATTGAATTGAACTTGCATATAAAACTAAATAAAACAAATTGTTGTAAACTAAACTATAAGTGTAAATCAAAGTTTTATCAGCGATGGGCAAATGCCCGAGCATTTGCTAAATCAAAAGTTGAAACATTGCAGCATCATGAAGGTAATCGCAGATTAAAAGGATTTATGTTGTTACAAATATTCAGTATTGTGTCATTTTTTAATCCTCATTGCGAAACAACGAATAACTATCAAAAAGGAGATTTTTCAACTGTTTGTGGGATAATAATATGGGGGTGTCTTGCTTTGTTTGTCTGGGGTATAATTTCAAGTTTTGCACAGGCAATTAAGCGATATTACGGTTGTGCAAATATAGAATACCAATGCAAGAACGAAGCTTGTTGTTTGATGAGCATATTTCGTTTTTTTTGCGTATTTCCTATCTGTTGTTTTCTTGATGCTTGTTGCGACGACTTGGGGCAATCAATAATCGAAACATCTGACACTTTCAAACGCGATGTAGAAAGACGAAAACGAGATGAATTATACCATTTATATTTATTTTTTAGTCCAATATTTGCATGAATAAACATATTCAAAAGAACAAGTTTGTTTAACATGGGATTGTGTTATTTTTTTT
>PDWI01005721.1_pt1 | contig 15892 bp, 17 predicted proteins | sample 1430891 | NCBI WGS metagenome assembly PDWI01 (sample SAMN01162508, study PRJNA174530) | Oral metagenome, whole genome shotgun sequencing project. | biome: Marine environment; feature: Marine mammal; material: Swab sample of the gingival sulcus; isolation source: swab sample of gingival sulcus...
TTAGATAATCCCGGCGATGACTAAGCACACAAGACAAAACGGATTTACGCTGCTGGAAGTTTTGCTGGCCTTGGCGATTTTTGCCGGTATGGCTGCCTCGATTAGCCAGATTTTTGCCAAAGGTGTGGATACCACCTTAGCGATTGAAAAAGAAAGCTATGCCTATCTGCTGGCCGAATCCAAAATGGACGAACTGTTATTATTAAAAGATGTGCGCGAAGGTGCCGGCAGTGGTCGTCTGGAAAATAGCGATTATCGTTACGAGGTTGTCGTTAGCGAACAAACTTATCCCGGCGAGCCGCGGGCTTTTGAATTACTGCATATTCGTTTAACCCTGAGCTGGGGCGAAGGGCGCTATACGGATACCATTGCCTTAGAATCGCTAAAAACGCAGGCCAAAACCCTATGAATGCAGCAAGGATTAACCACCGACGCGCAGCCGGTTTTACATTGCTGGAGATGCTCTTGACATTGGGTTTAATGGCCATGCTGGTGATCGGCATTACCCGGTTAATGTCACAAGGCGCTGAGGTGTGGAATAACAGCGACCGCGATATTCGCGCGGTGGAAAACGATAAAATCGCGCTTGATTTTATTCGCAAAATGCTGCTCAAAGCCAAACCCATTAACTGGAAAACCGGCGACGAGGAGGGTAAAATCAGCAAAACGTTTGTCGGTAAGGCAAATGAATTGTATTTTGCCGCACCGCTACCGGTGGTGGGGGCGGAAAAACTCGGTATTTACCTGTTTATGGTGTCGGCGCAAAAAACCGATGAATACCTGAATAAAGCATTGGTGGTCGATTATTGGCCGCTGGATGAAGAATCGCTGGAAAAAACCCTAGAAGGCAAAAAAAACAGCGAAGTCATTATGACCGATGTCGATAGCGTCAGTTTTCGCTATTTTGGCGATAAAGATTATGTCGATGGCTTGAAAGACCCTGAATGGCAAAACGATTGGGAAAGTGTGCGTGACTTTCCGCTGGCGGTGGAGTTATCGATGAAGCGCAGTCAATTTGATGCCGAAGACCCGGAATCGCTTGAGCGTATGGCGTGGCAAGGTGTGGTGTTTAACGTCTTGCAACGGAGCCTGCGATGAAAACGTATTGTCTGCCCTCGTATCGTCAACGCGGCATTGCTTTACTGACGGTGCTAACGATGATGTCGGTATTAATGTTGTTGGCGGCTAATTATGTGTTAACCGTCAGCCGCGATACCGAATCCATTGATACGCTGAATTTGCGTATTCAAGCGCGTTATAGCGCTTTTTCCGGTATCCAGTATGCACTGTTTGCTATGCAGGATCGTGACAAGGAAGTGCGCTGGACCACCGACGGTAAGCTATACTCGGTCGAGCTGGCGGGTGGGCAAGTGCACGCCCGTATTATGCCCGAATCGGGGCGGCTGGATATTAATGCCGCCCGCCCGCCGCTGTTGCGCTTGCTATTTGAGTATGCCGGGGCAGACGAAGAGCAAGCCATACAGCTGGCGGATAACGTTATGCACTGGCGTAACCGTCAGGATATGCCTGTGGGTAACTCGGTGATGGACGCAGATTACCAATCCGCCGGTTTGTCGTTGCCCGCGCACCGTCGATTTTATGCCATTGAAGAGCTGGCGAAAGTCCATGGTGTCACAGCGGCGATGTATCAGCGTGTGAAAACATTGATTACTGTCTACGGTAGTAATAAAATTAATGGTTTGGTCGCTGGTGATGCCATGTTTTTGCTGTTACAGTTAGAGCCGGATGCCATCGCTGCCATTTATAGCGCCAGAGACGCTTATTATGCTGATGAAACGCCGATTCCGCCCGAAATTCGTGGGTTGAGCCCGTTTTTAACGTATAATACCCGCGCCGGTTATTACCGGATATTAGCGTATGCAACCACTGCTGATGGCCAAAGCGAAGCGGTGTATTCGGTGATAAAAAACCAGCGCGGGCGCGATGGTGCCTATCGTGAAATGGCGCGTGGCACGGTAACCGGTGAGGCACGCAAACAATTAATTCAGGCGGTACAAGCCGCACAACAATAGACAACAGCAGGTTAAGAAAACCCATGGCAACCACTTTTTTTGGTGTGAATTTACAACAGCTGGGCAGCGGCATTGCCGATGCCATTAATTATTGGGGTGCTGCCATGCGCGATGTGCTCCCCAAAGGCATGCAGCAGCGTTTAAGCGTGGGTCAAGAACAGCTGATTGTGCGTATGGATGGTGAACAGCTGGCGCTTGAGCAAAATGTGAACGGCAATATTGAAACACTGGCAACATTTCCTCACGCCGGTGAACTGGTGGATGGCGAAGCCATCACGCTGGTGAAAAAAACGCTGAACCAAGATAATGAGCTTATTCTGCAAGTCGACGATGTAACGGTGTTATCCAAGCCCGTGGGCTTTCCGGCGGCGGTGGCTGATAATTTGCGGCAAACGCTGTTGTATGAAATGGATAAACACACGCCGTTTGCCAAAGAGGATGTATTGTTTGATGTGGTGGTCGAACACCGGCAAGCCGCCAGCATTCAAGCGCGTTTATATCTGTTGCACCGTCAGCAAGTGGCACCGATACTAACGGCGTTTGCGCAGGCAAAAATTCGATTTGACCGTATTTGTCCGCGCAGTGCGCCCTCAGTGAACTTGTTGCCGCCGTCTCTGCGCCGCAAACGCCCGATGTTACCGGGTAAGCGCAATCTGTTTTTGGGGTTGGTGTGGTTGTTGTTAGTGGCGTTGGCTTTTGCGGCACCGCTGTATTTTAAACGCGATACCGCGATTCGCTTAGAAGCACAAATGGCGGCACTGCAAACACAAGCAATGGGTGAGAGCGAATTATGGGAACGCCGTGATGCCGAAGAAAGCAATATTTTGGCCTTTGTTGATTCATATCCGATGCCGTTTTCGCAAATGTATGAAGAATTAAGTAAAATTTTGCCGGATGATACCTGGGTCAATAATTTGATTTATAAAAACGGCCGCATAACCATTCGCGGCGAGGGTAAAGACACCACCCAATTAATCGGGCGCCTAAACGCCAGCCCGTTATTTAAAAACGCCCGTATTATGTCACCGATTGTCAAATCGAAGTTAAGTGCGGATAAAGAGACTTATCATATTGCCTTTGATGTGGTCAGCAGCGAAGGAGGGCAGGGCGATGACCAATAAAGAAAAAAAACTGCTAACCGTGGTTGGCACGGTGGTGGTGCTGGTGTCGGTAGTGATATTGGTGTTGTTGCCGTATGTAAAAAAATGGCAAGCCTATGATAAAGTCATCGACCAACGTGCTGCACGTATTCTGATGCTAAAACGGCAAATTGCCAATAAACCGGCGCTGGAAAAAGAAATCCAACGGATGGGCGAGATGATTAATTCGTCAAAATTGTTTTTTCCGGTGGCAGATAAAGCTGCTGCCGAATCGCAGTTGCTATCGACCGTGAAAAAAATGATTGAAAACGCCGGTGGTCAGATTAATTCGGTAAATATCGTCAATCAGCAGCGCGGCAGTGCCAGTAACAGTGCGGCAGTAAAGATTAATTTTACTATTGATAATAATGGTTTGGTGGAAATTTTGCAAAATTTGGCCGGCTCTAAACCGTTACTTAATGTCACCACGGCAGGATTATTACCGTTAATGCAGCGGCAGGCGCGCAAGCAAGAAGACACCGGCAAGGTGCGTCTGGATATGGTGATTGAAGGCTTTTTCAGCGCCGGAGGCCAATCATGAGAACACGCGCACAACGCCGCAATACCATCTCGGCATGGTTCACCACCTTAATTTTATTGACGGGGGCAGTAGTCACCGGCATCGGTTTTTTGGCCTTTAGCGAGCGCCAATCCACCTTGGCGCAGGTTAAAAGCCAACAGGCTTCTCCGGATGCCGATCTGCCGGTATTGGTGGATGAAGACAGCCTGAAAATTACGGTGCCGCATCGTATCGAAGACAGCGTTGAACGCCCGCTGTGGGCCAGCACACGGCGCCCGTATGTGGCTCCGCCGCCAAAGCTATCGGCGCCAACCACCCCTGTAGTTACAGAAGCACCCAAAGCAATCACGCCGCTGGATGATACCTTGACCAGCATTATTATTGCCGGTGGCATGAAAATTATTTTCTTGCAGGGCGGGCAAGGCACGGTGCGCCTGGAAGAGGGTATGCACTACAATGGCTGGGAATTGCGTAAAATTAATGAAGATTCAGCCGAATTTCATCTCGATGAAGAGAAAAAAGTTTTACAATTACGCGCATTTGCCACGGTGGATTCAACGCCGGTGCGCAGCTTGGGTGAGCCTAAGAAACAATAAAAGCAGATAAATGAAACCAGACAACCGCGAAAATAGCCAATTATTAAGGATGTTACCGATGACCGATACTTTTTTAAGCAACTCACGACTTTGGGGAGCGCTGGCGCTTTCCTTAATGCTGGGTTGTGCCAGTGAACTGAGCGAAAATGAAACGATGGAACGCATTCGCAGCGAATTACAACAAACCGCCAGTCCGCTGACGATTTCTGAAAATCGCCAACTAAGCCAGAAAAATCGTGCGTCGGTGTATGCTAACAAGCAAAACGCAGCACAATCGGATTTGCCGGTGTTTGAGGCAGAACGCGCCACCGGCAGCGTAGTTAACCCCAACGCCCAGCGCCCGAAACGCGCCTCTGCCAATACCCCCGGCACGGTAACGCTGAATTTTGAAAATGCCGATTTGCGCGAAGTGGTCAAATTTATTATGACCGATTTGCTGTCGAAAAATTATATTTTATCGCCTGCGGTACAGGGGCAAGTGACCTTGCAGACCAGCGAGCCGATTGCCGTGGATGACTTGCTGCCGACCTTAGAAAGCTTGTTAAAACTCAACGGTGCGGTGATGGTATCAGATGGTGATTTGCTGCGTATTTTACCGATGGCAGAAGCCAACCGTGGTAATTTGGCCCCTAAAGTCGGGAAAATACGGCACTTAAAACCCGGTTATGAAGTGCGTATTATCCCGCTGAAATATCTATCGGCGACCGAAGCACAAAAGAATTTAGAGCCATTCTTACCTGCCGGTAGCTTGATACAAGTTGACCCGGTGAAAAATATTCTCACGGTGGCCGGCACCAGTACCGAGCTGGCCAATATTCAGCAAACCATTAATACCTTTGATGTCGATTGGCTCAAGGGTATGTCGATTGGCGTTTACCGCCTGCAAAATGTGTCATTAGAAGAGGTCTTGCCCGAAATCGAAGGCCTGTTCGGCCAAGGGGGCAGTACACCTTTTGCCGGTTTGTTTCAGTTTATCGCCATGGATAGATTAAATGCGGTGATGGTAATTACCCGCCAAGCCAGTTATTTGGGTGAAGCCCGCCGCTGGCTGGAAAAACTGGATAAAGCCGATGGCGGCGATAAAGAGCGCCTGTATGTTTACCGGGTGAAAAATGGCCGTGCCGAAGATTTAGCCGGTGTCTTAGGGGGTATTTTCTCTAATAAAAAACAATCCGGCAGCACGAGTACGCGCACTGCCGAGGTGGCACCGGGGCAAGTCGGGGCCACGGCCAGCTCCAAGCCCACAGATGCAGACAATAAACCCAAGGGTAATAATGTCGTTGCCGCACAAGCTAAAAACAAAGCCACCAAGGTCAGCAGTCAGCACGGTGGTTCGAGCATCAGTGGTGCCGAAGCCACTATTTCGGCGGATGAAGTCAATAATTCGCTGGTCATTAAGGCCACTCCCGGCAATTATGATTTAGTCTTGCAGGCCCTGCGGCAATTGGATGTGCCAAAATTACAAGTGATGCTCGATATCGTGGTGGCGGAAATTAATTTAACTGGCAGCCTGTCCTTAGGCTTTAACTATTGGCTGCAAGAAACCGAACAAAAAGACGATAATCAAGGCATTACTTTCGGGGGTGTTGGCGCATCGGCGATTAATGGTGCCGATGGTGGTTTTGCCTACACCTTAAATAATGTGATTCCCGGGCGTTTAAACGTGGCCATTAATGCGTTGGCCAAAAATGGCTTAGCCCAGTTTTTATCAACCCCGTCATTAATGGTGTTGGATAACGAAACCGCGACCATGAACGTGGGGGAAAAAATTTCGGTCACCAATAATTCGACCGATGCCAACGGCCTTCTCGTTCAAGCTGTCAGTTACTTGGATACCGGGGTGAATTTAAGCATTACCCCGCGCGTTACTGCCGGTGGTAGTGTGCAGATGAATATCACGCAAACGGTGAGTCGGCGGGCGGGAACATCGGATAGTCAGGGTAATCCCAATCTATATACGCGCGATATTGCCAGTGCGGTGGTGGCCAACGATGGCCAGACGATTGTGCTTGGTGGTTTAATTCAAGAAAACACCGACACCGATCGCAGCGGAGTGCCGCTATTGCAAGATTTACCGGCGGTAGGGTCGTTATTTCGCACCACTAAGCGCAATAAAAATCGTACCGAGCTGATTGTGCTGATTACTCCGCACGTGGCACGCAACGCCGATGAAACCCTGCGTATCACCAAAGCATTTAGAAACCGCATGAAAGGTTTGGATATTTATAATGAAAGTCGAGGTAAATACCACTGATGAAAAAAAAAATGAAAGTAATCTCCGCTGCCGCATTGCTGCTGTTAAGTATGGGCTTAAGCGCCTGCAGCGAAAAAATCCCACCGGAGGAAGCCGTCAAACAACGGGTGCTGGCACGTTGGGAAATTCGCAAAGCCGGTAAGGTTGAAGGCTTATATGAATTTTTAAGCCCTGCACAACGGCAGATAACCACTCAATCAAGCTATGAAAGTGAATTTGGCACTATGGTCGAATATATTGATGTTAAATTAAACCAGGTAACTTGTAAAGTCAATGCGGGGGGGGACGGTTTTCCGGATGTTTGTACAGCAAAAATTGCAGTTAAATTTAAGACTTTAGGTAAAGTTTCATTGGAGTCTAGTAATTTGCTGACAGAAAACTGGGTGTATGAAGATGGGCAGTGGTGGATATCACCCTAAATGGGCGATGGGGTAAGCATTTTGGGCTTATTTCGAGTAATTTTTACAAAGGATAAGATATTTTTGTTGTTTTTTTGCAAATACAGTTATAGAATACCAAGCACGGATTGTTTGAATTGCATTTTACTTTAAAATCTAAATTTATTTTAGGAGAATACTTATGAAAAATAAAATTTTGTCAGTGGCTATTTTAAGCGCTGTAGCTGGCGGTGCGACAGCTGTTAACTTAAACCCGGATGGTTTAGGTTCAGTGCTGTTATACCCGTACTACACGGCGAATAATGACATGACAACTGCTATTCAGGTGGTAAACACCACGGATAACTTTAAAGCAGTTAAAGTGCGTATTAACGAAGGTGTAAACACGTGGGAAGTCCTTGACTTTAACTTGTACTTATCACCATGGGATGTATGGACTGCCGGTATCACCAGAAACGACAGTGGTGCCCCGGTGATTATTACAACCGATAACACCTGTACCGTGCCGGCTATACCTGCTGGAGGGCAAGAATTACGTACCGATTTGATGGATGCGTATTCAGACGCGCACAAAGATCCAGTCGGTTCTGACCGTGCTGCAGCAAATAACAAGTTGACCCCAACCGAGCGTTTGGCTGAAGGCCACATCGAAATGATTGAAATGGGTGAAGTGCAAGATGTTAATGCCCGTAAATTTATCAAGCACGATGCTCAGGGTGTTGCTGATTGTCAGAGCTTGCTTGATGTTTCTTGGGGTGGTAACCCGTGGACCCGTGGTGATGATAGCTCCAACCAAGGTATGAGTGCACCCACTGGTGGTTTATTTGGTAATGCCGATATCATTGATGTCGCTAAAGCTTCTATCTATAGCTTTGAAGCTACGGCTATTGAAGATTTCTACACTTCGCCTGCACACGCAGATCCGGGTTCGGCTTTTCCGAACTTAGCTGGACAGTTTGCAGCATCAGGTGGTATTAATGATAGTTTAGCCAGCAGAACATCACATGTCATTAATGCTTCAAATACTGCAACACCTACTGTTGTAACAACAATTTGGGAAACTGCGGCAGAGGCGTTTTCTGCTGTGTTGATGGCTGATGAAATTTACAACACTTACTCTGTGGAAGCAGGCTTAGAGGCCGCCACCGATTGGGTAGTCACGTTCCCGACCAAGCACTATTTTGTTAATGCATCTACTTATACTGCTGGTTCGGTTTATTCCGGTCAAGCAGGTGCTTTGCCGCAGGGTGTAACAGGTCAAACCAGTGGTGTTGCACCATTTTCTAATGGTTTTGGTGTAGGTATCGATGGCTTACGTATTTGGGACCGTGAAGAAAGAGGCCGTAATGCACAGCTAGACTTCTCACCATCATTGACGCCGCCAGATGAAATGAACAAAGAAGTAAATGTTTTGGAATTTTCTCAGGAACGCAATGTCTTTAACTCCATTTTGGGTAAATATGTTGGTGAAGATTTCGAAAATGGTTGGGCACGGTTAAGCTTCCGCACCAATAAGATGGTTGCTCCGGTTGGTTTAAACGGTGGTTTTACGCATACTTATAATGGTTTCCCAGTAGTTGGATTTGGCGTGACTAAAATTCATAACAAAACCTTAGCAAATGGTACGCTTGAAGCACGTTATGGTTTAGCACACGAGCATAAGTATAACCGTAATATTACTGTTTCCCAGTAATCTGTAAAAACCCATTTATTCAAGCTGGTTTGGCTTGAATAGAATAGTAAAAGCCAGTCACTACGGTGACTGGTTTTTTTGTATATGATAAGTATGCATTATGTCTGGGGTACAAATTTTTGTAGAGTATAACGCCGAAAGACGAAAGAAGCTCTTGGACTTATATGATTACAAAACGAATGAGCGAACTACTGGCTGAGGGTCTTGACCGACTTGCATAACCTTGAAGAAACTCCGCAAAACTAAGTTCTGTTAAAATAGACTTATTGTTTTTTTCTATTTAGGTTTATCAATGAATCAACGTAGTTTTTCCGACTTGGCTTATGACCATAAAAAGAAAGTCACTCGCAAAGAGCGCTTCCTTAACGAAATGGATGCTATTATTCCTTGGGATGTATTGCTATCCTGCATTGATGCGGTTCGTGTAAATAGCCCGCTGGGTCGCCCATTGACCTCTTGTTGCGCTGTTATTTTATGCAGCAGTGTACGGGCTCAGTGATCCGGCTATGGAGGACAGTCTCTACGACATCGAGTCGATGCGTCGTTTTGCCGGTGTGAGTTTGGAGACGATTCCCGACGAGAGCAGCATCCAACGCTTTCATCAGTTACTGGAAGAACAGCAGTTGACTGAACAGTTATTTTCTCTGACCAACCAATACCTCACCGACAAAGGCTTGCTGCTTAAAGAGGGTACTATTGTTGATGCGACGATTATTTCTGCCCCACGTTCGACTAAGAATAAAGCGCACCAACGCGATCCTGAGATGAAATCGACACGCAAAGGCAATAACTGGCATTTCGGCATGAAAGTACACGTTGGCACAGACCTTAAAGGCAAAGTGCATCACATCAAGGTGACCGATGCCTCAGTGCACGATTCTAAAGTGATGGACGACTTACTTCACGGTGAGGAGGCATCGATTTACGGTGACAAGGCCTATGCCAATGATGACAAAGCGGCACGGGCAAAAGCCTCAGGTATTGACTGGCGCGTCAATCGCAAGGCCAGGAAAAATCGCAAATTCAACAATACGCGTAGCTATGGACATCCCTGGAAAAGGGCGGGGGGATCGATTCTCTGGATATAATGATTATGATGTAATACAAATGAATTTGGGTATGGGGTATCCAAATAGGCAAAAGCAGTATTTTGAAAAAAAATCAAAAAAAATAATAACACTTTTTTCATAAAATTCACCCTTCACTAATTATAATACTAACTTGACTATATCATAATAATAATGTTATTAATAAATCAGATTTATTAATAACATTAAAGAGACCTCTACAAAACGCCTGTATGCGACCATTATTTTTCTGTGCAGCAATTCTAAACCCTAATTTACTGCGCTAAGTGCTTTGAAAAAAAATGTGCACAATCTAAAAAGACCCTGCTGTGAAACAACAGGGTCTATCTATTATGGGTTATGATAAAGATAATTAATCAGCAAAGGTAAATTGACAAGCACTAGCCGGGGTACAGGTACCGCGAACCAAACGGGCAAATTTATATTGGTCTTTACGGGCATAAAAGCCAGTCCAAATAAGTTGCTCTGCCGGTGTTGGGCTGTTATTGCCATTAAGGATATTAAAAATCCAGTAATAGGCTTTTTGTGGGTTATTGGCTTGTTTAGATGTCCAAAAGTCACTAAAAATCAATGAGACACCATTAATATTGCCGGGAATATCGTTAGGAAAGCCTCCATTGACCGAATCATTAAAATTGTAATTAAATGGTGGGGCTTTTTTGCTTTGATCGAGCAGGGTAAATAATTCCCTACGATCTGGCATGCGCCAACCGCCGGTATAGCCGCAGATTTTAAACGCCGATTGAGTATTGACGCGATTAACAAAGTCTTTGGTATCACACCAAGTGTCTTTATCGTGATTATTTACACCATAGCAAGCCAATGAGTATGAACCAGTACTGGTTTCTTGCGGGCCATTCCAATGAAATGTGTCATCACCATCGTGTGGTACTTCTTTGGGAGTACCGTTGACTTTTTTCTTTAATTCCCAAATCAGCCCGGTTTGAGTATCTTTTACGCATTGCGCTTGTGATTCGCTGTTTACCGCGGTGCCGTTTGCCCCTAACATTATAAAACGTGTATTGGCAGGTGGGGTATTATCGTCAATGGTAAAAGAGATGGTTTGATAAAAGTCCTCACCGGTATTGAAATCCTTACCTTTTAGATAAACGGTACCACTGGCGTCGCGTCCATTGGCAGCTTTAATGTAACCATTGCTGTCAATACTTAAATCGCTGTCTGCTTGTGTTAGACCGCTGTCGGTATAAAAGGTAAAATTCTGCTGTTCATCGGCAGCCGTAAATGTACCACTGGGACAGGCGGTTAAATTACCCTTAAATTTAACTTGAGCAAAGCTACCTTGTTCTGCAGCACTGTCATCGCTATTTTTACAGGTGGCATTGCCTAACCCGGGGGCTGTAACCGCACCCGCATCATTGTAGGCGCAAAAGGTGGCATTTAAGGCGCCAACGGTTACACTGTTATTTGTTGCTGCTGGTATCAGGCTAACGACTAGCTTTCCGGTATTGCTTTCTGGGGCAATTCTTAAGTTATCGTCCAGAGTCAAACATTTTGTACTGCCATTGTTGACCGTACCATTATTGCTACTATAGTTAGATAAATTAATTTTGGCAATATGTCCACCGGCAGATACTGCAGATGTATGGCTGTTGTCAGTCACCGTAAAAATAGTTTTATTATCCGCTGCCATCGCCGACATGGTATAGCATAAACTGCCAGTCAGTAATAGCGAGGAAAAAGTATATGTGTTTTTATTCATGTAAAACTCCTAAATAATTTAATGCAAATTTTTTTCAAATTAATTGTTTGATGGCTTTTGGGTCTATTTAGTTTTCAAAACTGTCCCAAAACAATGGAACAAAACAGCCCAAGTTGGGGGCGTTATCAAAATTAACTTCTACCGGGCAGATTCCCCCTTTATTTACCGTGCTGCTATAAACTTCTGTGGCACCACTCTGATTAATATAAGTAATTGTTGCAGTAATATATTGGTGTGCATCTTCTGTTCGTAGTATATAGTCTGTACCGGTATAAGGATCCATACTGTTAATTTTTTTAATTTGACACCATAAACCAACCGGTGTCCCCACAGGTGTTTGTGTTGCAACATCCCTCAATGGAATAAAAGCACGCTTTTCATTGGCATCACAAGTTCCCGGCGATCGATACCAGTGATAAACGATATCATCAGGCAAACCATCTGGTTCATTACCATCTGTACCACCACCAGTCTCATCGGTAAAATCATTTTCATTATTAACGGTATCAGTAAACCCTGTTAAAGCTGCTGCGAGTTCGTTACCAACAGCAGGCAAGCCGCGAATCGTCAAATTACCGGTGGCATTTGAAGTATTTACTGCCACTGGTGAGCGTGCATAAAGCCCGGCGCCACTGGCATAACCGGGGATTTTTAGATAATTAATCTGTCTCACACCCAGTGTTTTTTCTGTGATGTTATCGCCTGAATTTAGCTGTAGATTATCTGATGCCTGCACCGTTGTAGTCATAAAGCCAACGGCAATTATACTAAGTGCTTTACATGCACTCGGCAGGTATTCTATTACCTTTGTTTTATCAGCGTGCTGAGTCATTAAGTGTCCTCAAAAAAGTTATCGAAATGTAAATATGTCGTAGTATACCATGACATACTACATTATTTTGTTTAAAAAAAAGTAACTTTCAGTTTAGGTCGTCGCTAATAGCATCTGTTATCAGGCTTTTTATTTGATGCTTAATAATGGCAACAAAGCACGAGTAAAGGCTATCGCATCAGTTTGGTCAAGGTGAGAGCTATCGGCTAAGGCAAAATGTGACAATTGTGGAAAATCCTGAAAATGAATAGCTTGAACATGGGGAATTTGTGCAAGATCCTGCCAAAACTTATCCTTTGGGTAATATTGTTCATCCAGTTGCCAGTGTCCTTTATCGGTGGGCATACGAAGTAAAATGACCTTACCACCACGTTGGTGGATTTTCTCAACAAGCTGTGACACCTTTTCCACTTGCTGTTGCCAAATATCATTGGGCATAGGCGGTTGGTCTTGATAATTTTGGGCTTTTTGTTCGACAAAACCTCTGGTTAGTGCCGTTTTGTCTTGTTGTGAATAATCAACCTGTTTAGATAAATCTGGTAACACTTTAACATGTGGTGGTTCGGGGTATTGTCCGGTTGCGGCAAAATGATTGACCAGTGCCTGCCCATTAAGTTCACCATTTAAAAAACGCAATCGGTGCTGAATGTTGGCGCGTAACCACGCTTCCAATCGTTGATAATAACTGCTGTTTTGATAGTGTGTTTCATAAGCTTGCTGCATATCCCAATAGACGGGCTCTAACGCTTGTGCCATCAATGACACAATGACGGTGCCAGAAAAGTTACTGTCGTTGGCCAGATGTTCAAACGTCTTCATAGGATAACGCCCGTTAAGTGTTAGGCCGATAATTTGCTTATCCGGCCAATAATCGCGCATAATATCGGTGTTTAGTCCCAATTGTATTCGCGATGCGCCTAAAATGGCAATATCCTGGTCATTATTATGCAATGCTGCACGATGCCACGCCCATAAATCGTCATTTTCGGTGACAGAACTGCGGTAACCTGCACGGGCTAAAATCGCTTCATAAGTGCCAAATACCGACAGTAGCAATAAAAACAGCGTTAGCCACGTTAGCCACCAAGATTTAGAACTGAAAATAAATAAACGCATCAGAATCGCTCGCGCTAATGAAAATAAAAAATAAAGCAACAAATAACAAACATGCCCGCGCAATAGCCGGCATCTGGGATAAGACATCTGTTAACAATTGATCACGAAAATACCATTGTGTCAGAATAAGCAAAGTAAAGCAAAGTGTTACCCATTGTGTCCATCTGTCCCAAGGGATGGTGACCGTTTGAGATGATGAGTGCCACATTGCCGAAAAGATATTCATTGCCTGCTGCAATGTATCAGCACGAAAGATAACAAAAGCAATCATTACGCAAAAAAACGTTAAACCCATCAGTAAAATTCGGGTGAGTACATGATTCACAAGCCAAGCGGGCAAAACCAATGATTTAATTAAGTGCTCAAGGATTAAATAAGCACCATGAAGCCCGCCCCAAATAACAAATACCCAAGCTGCACCATGCCACAGCCCGCCCAACAACATGGTTAGCATCAGATTGCGTGTGGTCTGTAACGCATTTGTGCGGCTACCACCCAATGGAATGTAAACATAATCCCGAAGCCAGGAAGATAAAGAAATATGCCAGCGCCGCCATAAATCAGAAAAACCAATCGCAGCAAATGGTGATTGAAAGTTATAAGGTAACTGAAATCCCAGCGTCATAGCAACACCAATGGCGCACAGTGAATAACCGGCAAAATCACAAAAAATTTGCCCGGAAAAAAATAAAGCACCCAGCCAAGCCGATAAGGTATCTAGCTGTTGCGTATTGGCAAAAACCTTATCAACCAGTGGTGCGAAAAAACTGTCAGCTAATACGGTTTTTTCCATTAATCCAATAATAAATAAGCTGATGCCTAATGAAAACTGTGAAAAACTGACAGGGGTCTGTGCACGTGTTTGTGGTAAAAAGGTTTTTGCTCGAACAATGGGGCCAGCAACTAATTGCGGGAAAAAACTTACATACAAAGCGTAATCTGAAAATTGATGCCAAGGTTGCAGGCGGCGATAATAAATGTCTAAGGTATACGACAGTGTTTGAAAAGTATAAAAAGAAATTCCCATCGGTAAAATAAAACCCGGGTCAGCAAATGACCATTGAAGCGAAAAATAACCAAGAAGTAAATTAAAATTTTCCAATAAAAACGAGCTGTATTTGAATATAATCAACAAGCCAAGGTTTAATGCTAAGCTCAGCCATAGCCAGTGTCTACGTGTTATTGCCTTATTTGCTGTATATATTTTTTTTGCAATGTGCCAATCCCATACCGTAGAGATAGCCAATAACGTAACAAACGGTGGGTTCCAGGCAGCATAAAAAATATAGCTGCATAATAATAAATGATATTTTTTGATTTTCCAGTTCGCAGGTGAATAATGAAAAGCCAGCACCCAAAGGAAAAATAAAATAAAAACAATGGAATTAAATAACATAAACCACGATAGTTGACTAAAATATAAATTGTTATTTTTGTGCCCAATCCCCCGACGCCCCGCCACTTTTTGCCAACAGCCGTACGCCGTTAATGGTCATGCCGCGATCGACCGCTTTGCACATATCATAAATGGTCATTAAGGCAGTGTTGCAGGCGACTAAGGCTTCCATTTCAATGCCGGTTTTGCCCACGGTTTTGCACATAACTTGGCAGCGGATACGGTGGTTATCATTATCCAGCGTGAAATCCACGTTAATATGAGTAATCGCTATCGGGTGGCAGAGCGGGATTAAATCGGCGGTTTTTTTTGCCCCCATGATGGCCGCCAGGCGGGCAACGGCCAGCACATCGCCTTTCTTATGGCCTTTATCGGCAATCAATTGCAGCGTTTCGGGTTTGACTGCGATAAAGCCCTCGACAAGCGCTTGGCGTTCGCTGTCGGCTTTGTCGCTGATATTGACCATATGGGCCTCGCCATTGGCGTTAAAATGGGTAAATGATGTCATCGTTTAGGCGGCAAAGACGGGATAAGCATTTAAACTGCTGGCAATCAGCGTCCATAAGATAAACGGTAGCATCAGCCAGCTATAAGCGCCCTGCCTGCGGTGGTTAAGCACTGTCACAGCCAGCACTAACAAGGTCAGTGTAAGCAAAATCAGCAGTGCCCATGCCGTTTGCTGCCATTGAAAAAATACGGCATTCCAGCCGGCACACAAGGCTAAAATCATCGCATAACCGGCATAGTCTTTAGCGCTCTTATTGGGTAAAACCGTTAGATAAATGGCAAAACAGAGCATAATAAACGACCATGCCAGCGCAAAAACTTGGTCAGGTGGTGTCCACGGTGCGCGGGACAACTGTTGATACCACTCACCGTCAGGGCCAGCGTCCATTAAATAGCTGCTGAGCCATAAACAGGCAAAATTAAGTGCCAGAAAAATCAAAAATTGAATGGTTTTTTGCATACTGCTGTGGTGTCGTTTACGTTGTTTTCAACTTTTTATACTTAATGCGCACCGGTTGGTCGGCGTCAATGCCCAGGCGTTTTTTACGGTCGGCTTCGTAGTCGGAATAACCACCCTCAAACCACACGGTGTTGGAATCG
>PDWI01005722.1_pt1 | contig 15892 bp, 11 predicted proteins | sample 1430891 | NCBI WGS metagenome assembly PDWI01 (sample SAMN01162508, study PRJNA174530) | Oral metagenome, whole genome shotgun sequencing project. | biome: Marine environment; feature: Marine mammal; material: Swab sample of the gingival sulcus; isolation source: swab sample of gingival sulcus...
GTCCACGCTAGAGGGGGTGCTGAGCTGCTTGTTCTGGCTCACCATGGCCGCTGCGGCGTACTGGGGTATCATGAAGCCGGAGTTGAGGCCGGGGTTGGACACCAGGAACTCGGGTAGACCACGCTTGCCAAGGATGAGCTGTGCGGTGCGTCGCTCAGAGATGTTGGCCAGCTCGCTGAGGGCGATGGAAAGGAAGTCGTAGGCCAGCGCAAGGGGCTCACCGTGGAAGTTACCGCCGGATATGATGAGGTCCTCGTCCGGCCACACGGTGGGGTTGTCGGTTACGGAGTTAATCTCCGTCACGATAACGTTCTTCACGTAGTTGATGGCATCCTTGCACGCGCCGTGCACCTGGGGCACGCAGCGGAAGCTATAGGGATCCTGAACCGGCTTGTTGGGACGCTCGATTAGCTCGCTCCCCTCGAGGAATCGGCGAACATTATCGGCCGTCTGCGCCTGACCTGGGTGAGGGCGTATGGCCTGTATATTGGGGTGGAAGGGGGAGGCGATGCCGTCGTAGCCCTCAAGCGAGAGGGTGGCGATGATGTCTGCCCACACAGATATGCGGCGAGCGCGGAGCATGGCATACACCCCATGCGAGCTCATGAACTGCGTGCCGTTGAGCAGGGCGAGCCCCTCCTTGGACTGCAGGGTGATGGGTTCCCAGCCAAAGTGCTTCAGCACCTCTGCGGCGGGACGCTTCTTGCCATCCATGCGCACCTCGCCCATGCCGAGCAGAGGTAGGAAGAGGTTGGCCAGCGGCGCGAGGTCGCCGGATGCACCGAGGGAACCACGGTCGTAGACGATGGGGTAGACCCCGTTGTTGTACATGTCCAGGATGCGCTCCACGGTGATAACCTGTACACCCGAATTGCCGAGCGAAAGGGCATGCGCCTTGAGCAGCAGCATGAGGCGGACGATGGTTTCCTCGACCTCGTCGCCGGTGCTACAAGCGTGGGACATCACCAGATTGGCCTGCAGCTGGGAGAGCTCGCCGTGGCTGATAGTCCGGTTGCAGAGGGAGCCGAAGCCGGTGGTTATGCCGTAGACTGGCACATCCGGGTTCTCCATCTTCTTGTCCAGGTAATGTCGGCACTTATTGATCAACGCCTTGGACTCCTCGGAGAGCGTTAGCTTTATATCCGGGTTTTGTATTAGCTCCTCTAGCTGGTTGAGCGATAGGGGCTTCGGGGATATTTCAAACATCTTACTCATAGCTTTATCTATTTATGGGTTTGTTCCTGCAACCACTGGGCTATGCTCCCCATGGGCATGGAGGACTGCTCGCCCGTGTGCATGTTTTTGACACCGGCTTCGCCTCTGGCCATCTCGTCGCTACCTATGATAACGACCCACGTGGCCTTCTGGCGATTGGCGTAATCCATCTGTTTCTTGAACTTCACCCCATCTGGGAAGACCATAACGCGTAGACCCTTACGACGGATATCTACCGCAACTGCCATACCTGCGCGTACCTCCTCCTCGCCGAGGTTGAGAATGAGCACATCAAGGCTGGTCTCCACATCCTCGGGGAATAGGCTAAGCTCTAGCATGGCATCGTATATGCGGTCTGCACCAAAGCTGATACCTACGCCGCTAACATCCTTTAGGCCGAATATGCCCGTAAGGTTATCATAGCGACCGCCACCACATACTGAGCCGATTTTGCAATCGAGGGTCTTCACCTCGAAGATCGCACCGGTGTAGTAGTTGAGGCCACGGGCTAGGGATAGGTCAAGGATAACCGGAATTTTCACCCCAACCTGCTCCACCAGGGCGAGTAGCTCGCGTATCTCAGCCATGCCCTCCTGCCCCTTGGGGTTGTCGCCTATGGCCTCGGCCAGCGCCTGGAGACGCTCCTCGTTGCTACCATCAGCCTGGACGATGGCGCTAATCTTGGCAACCCCTTCTGGCGACACGCCCGCGCTGGCCAGCTCCTCCTTCACCCCCTCGAGGCCAATCTTGTCGTACTTGTCAATGGCCACGGTTATGGGGATGAGCAGCTCCTCATGGCCTATAGCCTCGGCCATGGCGGCAAGGGCCTTCCGGTTGTTAAAGCGTAGCTCCACCTTAAGCCCCAGCTCGCCGAAGACATCCTCCACGACCTGGACCAGCTCCACCTCGCAGAGTTGCGAATTGCTACCGACCACATCGATATCGCACTGGTAGAACTCCCGGTAGCGACCCTTCTGCGGTCTGTCGGCACGCCAAACCGGCTGTATCTGGTAGCGCTTGAAGGGCTTGGGTAGCTCGTGCCAGTTCTGCGATACGAAGCGGGCAAAGGGCACGGTCAGATCGTAGCGAAGCCCCTTGTCGCAGAGCATCGGGGCCAGCTTCTCGGGGCTCATGCCCCGAATATCGCTAAGGTCCCCCACGGGTAGCCCCCGCAGAAAATCGCCCGAATTGAGTATCCTGAAGAGTAGCTTATCGCCCTCCTCCCCGTACTTGCCCAGCAGCGTAGAGAGGTTCTCCATCGACGGGGTCTCCAGCGGCTGATAGCCATAGATACCGAATATCCGCTTGATGGTGGAGAATATGTACCCCCGCCTTGACATTTCCAACGGTGCGAAATCGCGCGTACCCTTAGGTACGGAAACCTTGTTGACCCCCATGCTATGTTCCTTTCCTATTTCCTTTTCAATTCATGCTAGGCACAAATGTAGGAAAATAAATGGAAGGATTCTAGCCCCGGGCTATCTCTTGCCCCTATTGGCGAGCTTTTCCAGCAGGAGAACTACCCCGAAACCGAGGCATATAAGGGCTATGGTGGCTAACCAGTGTACCTCCAGCCCCGCCGCCTGGTACTGCGCCGGGCTCACCGCCTCCACCAAGCCCTCCACCTCCGGGCTAGGCAGCTGCCAGGGCCATACGCGGACAATAGCCCCGATGATGAAGCCCGTGAGGGTCGCCATGGTGGTTGAGCGCCAGCGGGCCAGAAGCCAGGAGAGCAAGCGCGCAAAGCTCAAGAGGCCTATTGCGGCACCAAGGCCTACCGGTAGTAGCACCTCTAGCTCTAGGCTATGTATGGCCTCCAGGATGGCGCGGTACTTCCCGAGCAGCAAGAGGATAAAACTACCCGATATGCCGGGTAGCACCATGGCGCAGATGGCCACCGCACCGGCAGCGAAGTAGCCGAGGAAGCTTCCCCCGCCACCCGCAGCCAGGGGGGACGCCGTGCTGATATACCAGCCCGCCACTACACCAAGGACAAGGGCTGTAAGCTGCTTTGCCCCCCACCGCTCAACCTCCCGCCCAACGAAAAGGATGGAGGCGAGGATGAGGCCTAGGAAGAAGGACCAGACGTACTCTGGGTAGGTATCGAGCAGATGGCCTATAAGCTTAGCCAGGGAGAAGAGCGCCGTTCCCACGCCCAGAATAAGCGCAAGGAGAAAGCCCCCATGCACCTTCTCCCAGTAGGCTGCTAGCCCCCCCCTACGAAACACCTGAAATAGCTCCTTGGACCCGGCATTGCTAATGGAGGTAATAAGCTCATCGTATATACCGACCAGTAGGGCGATCGTTCCGCCCGATACGCCGGGCACGACATCCGCGCTACCCATGGCTATCCCCTTGAGGTAAACCCCAAAATAGCCCTTAATTCCCCGCCGGGGAGATTGCTGCTGCTCCATGCCCTTTACTCTTGCGGGGTGAGATATTTGGCCAAGACCTCTAGCATCTGCTTGGGGGGGCTACCGGCCTGCATGGGGAATACCACGTCGCCACCCAGAACGCTAGCCTCGTTGAAGCCAATATGCAGCTTGGCGGCCGAGTTGGCCTTCACCCAGGCGAGGGGCAGCACATCGATGAGGGTGAAGTCAATCAGGTAGTCAAAGGCAAGCTCCTCAAAGGGTAGAGCATCCCCCTTCACCGGCTTATACAGCCAGTTGACATCCTTCTTGACGATGAGGCTCGTCCTAGCTCGCCCAACAAGGTAGTCGGGTGTTTCCTTACCATCGAAGAAGGTGCAAACCCGGCAGTCCACCCCCGCCAGCTCCAGCTGCTGGCAGTAGGTAGCGAGGAACTCAAAGTCCTCCCTATTCCCGGCATCTATGAGAAAACCCAGGCTCTGCGCGCTATCCAGAGGGATAAGAGGCTGAAGACTCCGTTTGGGTAGCCCCATATCCCTGAGGCGTTTAAGCCCGACATTGCATTTTAGGCGATCCAGCATGCTACTCCCTCCCTATCATTTTTCCGAACTCCTCCTCATTTACTATGCGTATGCCTAGCTCCTGGGCCTTCTTCAGCTTGCTTGCCCCCATATCGCGCCCAGCGACGATGAGGCTCGTCTTGCTCGATACGCTGCTGGCTATCGTTCCTCCGTGGGCCGCCACCAGGGCCTTCAGCTCGTCACGGCTATAGGCATCGAACTTGCCCGAGACCACGACCTTCTCCCCGGCCAGCACCTCCGAGACCACCTCAACGGCCTCCTTCTCATCAGCCGTCGTGCGCAGCCCCAGCGCCTCTATGCGGTTCATGAGGGCCTCGCTCTTCTCGCTCCGGAAGTAGCTATAGACCTCCTGGCCTACTATCTCGCCAACGTCTGGCACCGCAATCAGCTCCTCGAGCGATGCACTGGCTATGGTACGCAGGCTACCGAATGTGCGGGCAAGCTTGGTGGCCGTCGTCGTCCCTATGTGGCGTATCCCAAGGGCGAAGAGCAAACGCTCAAAGGGTTGCTGCTTACTCTTCTCTATGGCCTGCACGAGCTTATTCGCAGAGTCCTGGCCAAAGCGACCTATACCCGGCAGCTGCTCAGCCCGGAGGTCATAGAGGTCTAGCACCTCCCGCAGCAGGCCCGCCTCGTAGAGCGCCTGCACGGTCTCCTCGCCCAGGCCCATGATATTCATCGCCTTCTTGGAGGCAAAGTGCTCTATCGCCCCGGTTATCTGCGGGGGGCAGCTCATGCTGTTGGGGCAGTAGTGGCGAGCCTCCCCCTCGTTGCGCTCCAGCTTGGCGCCGCAGGCCGGGCAGTGGCTCGGGTACAGGATACGGCTACCGGCCTCCCTACGGTGATCCATACTCACGCCCACAATCTTGGGAATGACCTCCCCGCCCTTCTCCACCTCCACCCAATCGTGTTCACGGAGGTCAAGCCGTTCCATCTCATCGGCATTATGCAGGGTGGCGCGGCGCACCGTACTTCCGCCCAGATGCACCGCCTCCAGATTCGCCACGGGGGTTACCGCCCCCGTCCGCCCCACCTGGAACTCCACGCCCAGCAGGGGGGTAGTTACCCGCTCGGTGGGGAACTTGTAGGCTATAGCCCAGCGGGGGCTCTTGGAGGTCAAGCCCAGAGCGGCCTGATCGGCATAGGCATTGACCTTGACCACGATCCCGTCCGTATCGAAGGGGAAATCGTTTCGCTCGCTACCCCACTCCTCTATGGTGGCAAAAACCTCATCTATGTCCTGGCAGAGCCTCAGGCGCTCGACCACGGGCAAGCCCCACGCCCGCGCCTCCTCGAGCGAGCCAACGTGCGAGCCCGCAACATCCCCCTCCTGCACCACGTAGTAGAGCGCGCACTCCAAGCCCCTATTCTTAAGGCTTTCATGGGCCGCCTCGCCCTTCGCTACTGCACGCTTCACGGCGTTCTCCTCCTGGCGGGCTAGGCTGGTGCGCTTCTTCTCATCCCCCTCCCTTGCAATCTTCTGAGCGTACTTCTCCCTGATGGCGACTACCTCAGCCCGATAGTCCGTTCGTAGCTTAAGAGACCCTGAGGCCAGGTTGCGCGCGTTGGCATAGGGTTCCAGCTCCTTCTTGCCAGCCGCCCGCAGGCCCTCGTTGGCTCGTTCACGCTCCTCATTGAGACGGGTAAATGTCGCCCGGGGGACGAACACCTCCCCGCGCATCTCGAGCGTTGCCGGATAGCCCTCCCCCTTCAGCTCCTGCGGAAGATTGAGGATACACCGCGCATTCTCGGTTACATCATCGCCCATAGAACCATTGCCACGGGTTATGGCCTGAACCAGCCTTCCCTCCCGGTAAATCAGAGCTATCGAGAGGCCATCGTACTTCAGCTCCACGCTATACCTAGGAGTGTGATCCAGGGCCTCCCTCACGCGCCTATCGAAGTCCTGCAGCTCCTCGAGGGAGTAGGTATTATCCAGCGAGAGCATGGGCACACGGTGGGGCACCTTACGGAACCCGTCGCTGCTGTCATCGCCCACCCGCTGCGTGGGGGAATCCTCCGTCAGCAGCTCCGGGTGTAGGCGCTCCAGCTGCGTAAGCTCCTGCATGAGGAGGTCGAACTCCCGGTCGGAGACCAACGAGACACCCTCCCGATAGTAGGCCTTATTGTACTCCTCGAGTAGCCCTCGTAGCTCCTCTACCCTTTGCCTTGCGCTTTCCATTTCCCCCATAGGTCTATTCCTCCCTTGTTGCGTATTCTGGTTTGAGCTTATGCCACTCCATAAGGCTCGGGTTGCACGATACCCAGGTTATGACGAAGCTATCGAAAAAGGCGTACTCCATGCTGAACTTCTGCACCAGCCCGCCGAGTCGTACCCGTAGTTGCAGCTGCCCGTGGTCCTCTACCTTGCGTAGGGGTAGCACGGTAACATCCTCAAAGGAGTTAAGCCCCTCCATCCCGGGTAGCTTGTAGAGGGCCTCCTTGGCGCTCCAGACGATGGCCATGGCGTACTTGTCGTCCAGGTCTATCCATCCCTTCTCGCCCAGCGTAAGGTACTTATCGGCTATCCGCTTGAAGGGGCGCTCGGTGGACTCTATATCCACCCCTACGAAGAAGCGCGCGCTCGAGAGTACCGCCACGTAGGGGAAGGAGTGGGTGATGGAGATGTGGTGCCGTCCCTTGGATAGGAAGGGCCGCCGGTTGGGCTTGTAGATTATGCTATCATTTATACCTAGCACCCTCAGGCAGCAGCGTGTTGCCAACCACTCCAGGCGGCGATTCTCATCCTTGAGGCGCGCCAGCACCGGGAAGGAATCCCCGTCGATGTAGGACTTCAGGAAGGCCTCATCCTCCTCTATCTTCCAGAGGGCGAGGGATGCCACCCCCGAAGTTATTTTTCTGACCTCGGCCATGCCTCTTCCCTCCACTTTAGGGTCTCTATCATACGTAGGATATCCGCCTCGAAAAAGCGTACCGCCGGGGCCAGGGAGTCAATATTCGGCTCGCTGTAGAAGTAGAGCGCACCCCGTAGGAAGCGACGCACCGAATCGGTCGCGTAGAACTGCACCGAGCTGGCCACATTCCCCTTGATGCGGTAGAGCATCGCGTAGACGCTATCCTGCGGGTTCTCAAAGACCTTCTCCTCTATGGCATCAGCCTTCACCGAGTGCTTGTAGGCCATAGTATGCGCATCCTCAAAGAGCGTATCCAGCGCCCCCGGCTTGTCGTAGTAGCTCAGGTAGATCGTCGCCTTGTACTGCGGCACAACGATGTTGGTACCGCTCCCATCGGGGCGATGCTCCAGCTCTGCGTAGAGCGGCATATCAAAGCTATAGGGCAGTTTGGTGTCCGACGGTCCGTACTCCTTCTCTGGGAAGTCAAACCGGGGGTAGCCCTCCGGCTTCGGCACGGGCGGATTGCTGCAGCCCACCAGCAACCCGCAGAGGCCCAGGCAAAGGGAGAGGCCCACCAGCCCACGGAATATTCTTATAGTCTTGCTTCTCATCCTAGTAGTCTACTCGTATAATCTCTATTCGGCGCTTGTTCACCTCAACGACCTTGAGCTTCAAGCCACCGACCTCCAGCTCCTCCCCACGGGTTGGGAAGCGCCCTAGCTGCTCGAGCACCAAGCCCGCCAGCGTCTCAGACTCCCCCCGTACCTCATCGAGGGCATGAATGCTTAGCCCCAGCACCTTGCAGAGGTCGTTTATCTGTATCTTCGCCTCAAAGCGAATGGCCCGCTCACCTATACGGGTGTAGAGCCGCTCCCTGTCGTCGCTCTCGTCCTGTATCTCCCCGAAGACCTCCTCGAGCACATCCTCTAGGGTTACAATGCCGCTCGTCCCGCCGTACTCATCTACAACCACCGCGAAGTGGATGCGTTCCTGCTGGAACTCGTAGAACAGCGCACCCAGCCGCTTATTCTCCGGCACGAACATCGCCGGGCGCAGCAGACGCACCCAGTCGAAATCATTCCCCCTATCGATGTAGGGGAGCAGATCCTTGATGTAGAGTACCCCCTCCACCTTGTCGAAGCTCTCCCGGTAGGCCGGTATGCGCGAATAGCCGCTCTCGAGCATGAGCGCCTTCAGCGTGGCGTAGTCCTCATCTATGTCTACCCCCACGGCATCTATCCGCGGCTTCATTATCTCCGACACCTCTATGCTACCGTAGTCGACGATGCGCTTGAGCATAGCCTGGTCCTCTATCTGCCCCTTGGTTATCTCGAGGGCATCGCCCAAGTCCTCCATCGAGAGGGAGGACTCCCGCTGCGCCATATGCTCGTTGATGCGCGACACCGTCCCGGCCATCAGCAGCGAAAACGGCTTCAGCACCACGTAGAGCGAGTACAAGGGCCTAGCCACGTACTGCAGGTAGAGCAGCGGCTTGGCCGTCCCCAGCAGCTTGGGTAGCACCTCCCCGAAGAGCAGGATTAGGAACGTAATGAGCACCACCTGCACGACGAAACCCAAAACGGGAGAATCCTCAAAGGAGAAGAGGCCATCCGTAATGAAGGCCGAGAGGATAACGATCCCGATATTAACGAGGTTATTCGTTATGAGAATGGTCGCCAGCAATCTATTCTGATTAGCCAGCATCTGCAGCGAGAGCTTATAGCTCTGCACCCGCTCCTCATCCCGCCGCATGTCGTCGTAGTCGGCCGGCTTGAGCGAGAAGGCCGCAGCCTCTGCCCCCGATATGAAGGCCGACGTCAAAAGGAGCAAGCCCAGCACCAGCATCGCCAGCGCCACGCCCAGCGTCGGGGCGTAGAGCTGCACCAGCAGCAAGTTTACTATATCACCTACCTGCAAAACCTATACGCTTTGGTACGCACTCCTCCCCCACCCTAGAAGGGGAAGGCCTCACCGTTCGGTAGCACATAGCTACCATCCGCCTCGTTGAGCTGCATGCCACCCTGCGACCCCTCCGGCATACCACCCTGCACGCCCGCCGACGGATTTGCCCCCTCAACTCCACCCGGCCTCGGTGAGCCTCCCACGAAATGGAAGGTATCCCCAGCGATTTCCGTTGCGTAGTGCTTCTGCTGCTGCTCATCCACCCACTGCCGGTAGCGGATACGCCCCTCGATGTAGAGCTGCTGCCCCTTGCGAACATGCTGCTCAATGACCCGGCAGATTGACCCCCAGAAGACTACGGTGTGCCACTCCGTCTGCTCCTGCCTATTGCCCTGCTTATCCCTGTAGTGCTCCGTCGTGGCAAAGCGGAAGCGAGCACGCGCCCGGCTATTCCCCTCGAAGTACTGTATCTCCGGATCAGCCCCCACGCGGCCCAGTAGTATCACCCTGTTTACACCCATAGTATCTCCATAATGCTTTGCGCGAAGGTACTATTTTAGCGGGAAAACAAGGAGGGGAAAATCAAGAGCATTGGGCACAATGCTAACCCTACTCCTCCCCCACCTCCAGCGCCATCACCTCCTCGTAGCCCATCTCCTCAAACTCCACCCCGCCATGCCCATCGAACACCGCCCCCACGCAGATCACAGGCTTCTCCACCCCCTCCAGGCGCCGGCCGTAGCGCTTCCTCTTTATCTGCTGCAGCGCCGATAGCGGCGTATTGCTCCCCTGCCCCTTCGGCCGCTTGAGTTTCATCTCGAAGATGTAGATGGCCCCCGCCGCCTCCACCTCGCAGTCAGAACGTCCCATGGCCGACGGTCGCTCCACCTGCACCGGCTCCTCGAGCATCGTCAGCACCACGTACATCGCATTGCGGAAGTTCGACTCCCGGATAGGGTTGCCCTCCTCCGCATCCATGTAGGGCACTCCCGCCAGGATGGGGTCCACCGCCCCCATGAAACCCTTGATATCACCCGCATCTAGGAAACCACGCAGACGCTCCATGAGCTTGAAGCGTACACCCTCCTTCCAGCCCAGCAGCTTCGACCCCATCATCCACGCAAGCGTCGTACGGATCTCCCTATTGGGAAAGGCTACCAAAAAGGTGCTATCATCGATGGCTTTCTTTATGGTCAAATAGCCAGTTTGGTAAAGCATTGCGATAGGCGTCCCATCGGTAACGGGCTGCGTAGAGATTTCATGCCGTTTTACGACCACCCCCTCCTCTAGCTTCCTGGCATCCAACACCTGCTGCGATAGTAAATGCTGCAGGACGCTTGGAGTACCTGTCTTCATCCAGTAGCAATCCAAATACTTAGAATCCAACGCCTGCATGAGACCGAAAGGATTGTAGATATGCTGTCCATGGGGGGTGAAGCAATAGCCATCATATAGGTTTCTCAGACGCTCTAAGGCTTCATCTCTGCTACAACCCAGCTGGCCAGCCAATGCCTCTAAATGATCTGGGAACAAGGCCACTATATCCTCCTCAGTGAAACCGCACACTGTGGACCACCCATCATCTAGACTTATATTCCGGATATTATTCAAGCCGCTGAAGAGGGTTAACTGGGAGAACTGGCTCACCCCGGTAAGCATACCAAAGTGGATATACTCATCGTTATCCTTGAGGTTCATGTAGACCGAGCGCAAGATCTCGCGATACACCTCATGTAGCTCCCGTTTCTCCGGGCTTAGCGTCTGTAGCAATGGCACATCGTACTCATCCACCAGGACCACCACCCGACGCTTATACTTACGGTGTAGCACCTTCAGCATCCGGGCAAAACGAATGTTAGGACGCTTATACTTGCTGGTATCAACATCATACGCCTCATCCAGGTCATCAAACTGTTCCTCAAGTAAGAGTGCGATTTCATCCGCCTCCCGCCCATCACAACCCGCCATGCTCAGCTTCACCACCGGGTGCTCCACCCACTCCTCCCCGCTCTCCCGCTGCAGGGCCTCGAGCTTCAGCCCGCGGAACAGATCCTCACGCCCCCGGAAGTAGCACTCGAGCGTCGACAGCAACAGGCTCTTGCCGAAGCGCCGGGGACGGCTCAGGAAATGGTACTTCGGCCGGTGCGCCAGGTGCCACACCATGTCCGTCTTGTCCGCGTAGGCGTAGCCCCGCTCACGTATCTCCGGGAAGTTCTGTATCCCTATCGGCAGCTGCTGCATGATCCTATCCTCCTATCCATTTACCCCCGCTCCCATAGCGCAAAGATAGCGAAAAATCGCCAAGGGTGCGGAAAAGGGCAGGGAGCGAAGAGGGCAGGGAGCGAAGAGGGCAGGGAGCGAAGAGGGCAAAGCACCCCGCGAAAAAAATGGTCACTTTCACTCCACAAAAAAAAGCCGCACCCCTCAGGGTGCGGCCCATATCATGCGCGTAGCTAAACTACTTGTTCACGCTGAAGTTGAAGCTCGGGCTGAAGGTAGCCGTCAGAGCAAATGCCATGGGCACCTTGTTGTAGTCGTCAAGACCAGGAGCTGCGATGCCATTCAGGTTGGCAGCCGTCTTCGAAGCGAAGTTCAGGTTGAGCTCAGCACCCAGCTTGAACCACTCCTTGAACTGGTAGCCCAGCTCGAGGTCAAGAGCTGCACCCATGCTCTTACCGAGGTCATCACCCTTATCATCTACCAGACCCTCATTTTCCATTATCTGAGCGAAGTTCATCGTCAGCGAGGAGGAGAAAGCCTTGTAGCCATAGCTCAGGCCGATGCTCTCGTTGAAGAGGCCACGACCACCGATAGCCTTGTCGCTGCAGAAGCCGATACCCTCATCGCCCTGGTTACCACCCCAGATGCGCTCAAATGCACCATACTTGTCAGCATCATCACCATTCTTGGAGAGCATGAAGAAACCTACATTGGCCTTCAGACCATCGATGATCTTGATCCCAACGTTCAGGTCGAGGCTGTAGGCACCAATCTTGATGTCATCGCCATTGGCCGGGTTCACGAAGCCGGGCTTCTTACCGAACTGGTAGTAGAAATCCAGGTAACCATCTACGATGCCAGCAAAAGCGAAGTTCGCACCGAAGTTGATGTTGGAGAGGTTGTAGAAGTCAGATGCCAGAACTGTCGGCGTGGCTGCAGTCGCAGGGAGCTCCGCATTCTTCAGGTTGCTCGTGTAGAAAGCGTGCAGACCGATCATGTCGTTAATCTGGTAGCTGAGCTTCAGGGCATTGTGGTAGAATGCACCGTTCTTCATGTAGTCAGCACCGTTCTGGTGTAGCACCGTGGTGAAGCCAACATAGAAGCCGCTCTTTGCATAGCTCAGGCGCATTGCCTCAACGGTCTGATCCCAGATCCAGTCGTGGTTAGCCAGGCCAACGCCCATGCGACCGCCACGCAGGTGAAGACCATCGATGAACTCTACGTCACCCCAAGCCTCATCTACATTGATGGCCATGCCAGCTCGCTCGATGCTAATCTTGGTCTGCACCCCCTTGTAGGAGAAGTCGAAGCCCATGCTGGCGCTGTAATCGCCGTACACGCCCATGGGGAGATCCTTCATCTTGCCGTCCTTGTCCGCTTCCTGCATCTTCGCCAGGCCAGACTTGTCGAACTTCACGGTACCCTCAACCTCGCCGGAAAGGCCGAAGTTCATCGGGTATACCTTCTTTACCTCGGGTGCGGGTGCTTCTGCTGCCTCTTCCTGCGCGAGGGCTACATTCGGCCCCATGGCCATAGCCAGGAACGCCATGCAGAACGCGCTGGCGCCGGCCATTTTGTGGAAACTCTTTTTCATCGTGTGTAATCGTTATTGGTTAACACTTCTCGTTTCGCTACGTTCAGCGGGGGGATCGCAACCCCTACCCGCCTCCATTTTGCATCCCAAATGTACAAGAAAAACGGTTAACGCCAAATCGATAGTACGGAAATAGCGTAACCCTGGCTCGTTCGGTACATTACACGCCAAGCCGGACAGAATAGAAACATTAATCGCTGAAAAAGAGGAATATAGACCCTTTCATAGCCGAAAAAACGCCTGAGGGTTGGCGAATTCGGTCGCCTTTCCATTTTATACCCTTTCTAACTTATACGCCCCCCATCTGCCATCGGGGGCGCACGTGTGGGCGCACGTAGGCGGTGCTTGTCCGCCCGTCCGGGGACTTCTTGAACGCGCAAAGGCAGGATTCAGTACATCTAGAAGCCTGGGTTTTCTATCTATCTTTCAAACAAGCAGTTAAAGAGGCTTTGAACAGCACCCGCGTAGGGGGCCCCTCCGAATTTCGTCTAGAGAAATTCGGAGGGGCCCCCTACGCGGAAGGGAGGCGCAAGGTGGGGATTCTGCCCGTGGCCCCATGGGGGAATTCACTTTCGGGGAAAAAAACTATTTTTACACCCAAATTCTAGGGGTACAGGGTATGCAAAAGGAATACGACCAGTCTTACGTTCGGCGCTATACGGCGCTTGGTGTGGTTATTGGGCTTCTCTTCGTGGGCTTGCTCGCGATGGTGCAGCTCCTGGTGGAGGGGGAGCACTTCACCCTGTCCTTCTTCATCCGCGTGCATAGCGTATACCCGGTAATGTACCTAATAGACCTCATGCCGGTGGTAACGGGGCTGGTGGCCTACTACGCCTCGCGCGCTGTATCGCACTCGCACCGGGAGTACCTAGAGCTAGCCCGGCACGAGGAGGAGCATGAGAGCGAGCTGTACCGCTTCGTGATGGGGATGCGGGAGGGGGAGCAAGTGGCCTACACGCCGTCCAAGGACGATAGCCTGGGAAACGCGCTGGTGAGCCTACGCACGGAGCTGGAGCAGAAGCTGGCCAAGGAGCAGCAGCGGCAGGTGGAGGATGAGCGTCGCCGGTGGGTGGCTGAGGGGCTGGCGGAATTCGGCGAGGTGCTGCGGAACGTAACGGGGGAGTCGAGCCTGGAGAGTCTCTCCTACAACATCGTGAGCAAGCTGGTGAAGTACCTCGGGGCCAACCAGTGCGGTTTCTACATGGTAGAGGGCGAGGAGGAGAACGACCGCCACCTGCAGCTGATGGGCTGCTACGCCTACGACAGGGAAAAGTTCACCGACCAGCGGCTAGAGTGGGGCGATGGGCTGGTGGGGGCCTGCGCGCTGGAGGGGGAGACTACCTGCCTAGATCACGTACCGGATGGCTACCTCCGGATAACCTCGGGGCTCGGCGAGGCCACCGCCCAGAACCTGCTGCTGGTGCCGGTGAAGCTGGAGGGGATGGTGTTCGGCGTGCTGGAAATCGCCTCATTCAAGCCCTTCGAGGCGTACCGGATAGACTTCTGCGAGCGGGTGGCCGCAACGATAGCCTCCTCGCTCAAGAGCGTACGTATCAGCATACAGACCACGCAGCTGCTCAACGAGAAGGAGCGGCAGGCGGATGCGCTGGCGCTGAAGGAGCGCGAGATCTCCCAGAACATGGAGGAGCTGACGGCCTCGCGTGAGGAGGTTGCCCAGAAATCGGAGCAGCTGCAGAGCTTTACGGACTCGGTGAACCACACGCTGATTCACGCGGAGTACACGGTGGAGGGGCAGCTGATTACGGCCAACAACAAGTTCCTGGAGAAGCTGGGCTACAGCGATGTCAACGAGGTGCTGGGGAAGCACATTTCGAGCTTCATCAACAGCAAGGACCAGGAGTGGTTCGACGGGGTGTGGAGCCGGTTGATTGGTGGTGGTGAGCACTTCGAGGGCGACCTCAAGCAGGTGGTACGCAGCGGGGGCGACATCTGGACGCTGGCAACCTATACGTGCATTCTGAACTCCAACCGTGAGGTGGACCGGGTGCTCTTCCTGGCGATTGACACGACGGATGCCAAGCTGCAGACGCTGGACTCGCAGGGGCAGATCGAGGCGCTCAACCGGGTGTCCATCAAGCTGGAGGTAACGGCACTCGGGGATGTGATCAAGGCGAATGACATGTTCTTCACGACGCTTGGCTACGAGCCGGAGGATGTACTCAAGCAACCAATTTACCAGCTCTTCCCGAAGAACGAGCAGGCGCAGTTCGAGGAGACGCTCCGTAGCGTGTGCCGGGGGGAGTCCTTCGCCGGGACGATTAAGGTGCTCAAGAAGGGCGGACAGGAAAGCTGGCTACGGGTTTCGCTCACTACGGTGATGGACATGTATGGGGACATTGCGAAGGTGGTATTCATCGCGAATGATATCACCCGGGAGAAGCTCATGGAGGTGGAGTCGCGCCAGCAGAACGAGAAGTTGAAGCTGCAGGAGGAGAAGCTCAAGGAGAACGAGGCAGAGCTGAGCCGGCGGCTGCGCGAGGCTACCGATGAGCTAAAGACGCAGTTCCGGGAGATAGAGAAGGTGCAGAAGCTGAACGAGAAGACGCTGGAGGGCTTCCTGGATGCGATCATCACGACCGACCACGACGGGACGGTGCTGTTCTTCAACCGTGCGGCCGAGGATGTGTTCAAGATGAAGCGCGATGAGGTGCTGGGGAAGAATGTTTCCCTGCTCTTCCCGGAGGATGTCGTGGCGAGCAACGAGTTCCTCCAATCATATATAGACCCTCAGGGGCAGAAGATTATAGGAGCTCGTAATGAGGTAGACACGCGGGACTTCGGGGGTGATGAGCTGAACCTGCTGATGCTGCTGAGCGAGGCGCAGATGGGGCGTACAGTACGATATACCGCCTTCATCCAGAACAACACATTGGATCTATTCTAGGGGGCGAGGGACTGAAGGATGGGAGAGCAATTCGTAGTATCAGCGCGTAAGTACCGGCCGGCGACCTTTGAAACGGTGGTGGGCCAGGGGGTGATTACCAATACGCTCAAGACGGCGATATCGAAGGGCATGCTGGCGCAGGCCTACCTCTTCTGCGGCCCCCGCGGGGTGGGCAAGACGACCTGTGCACGTATCTTCGCCAAGGCGATCAACTGCACGGAGCGAACCGGGGACGGGGAGCCCTGCGG
>PDWI01014869.1_pt1 | contig 15891 bp, 16 predicted proteins | sample 1430891 | NCBI WGS metagenome assembly PDWI01 (sample SAMN01162508, study PRJNA174530) | Oral metagenome, whole genome shotgun sequencing project. | biome: Marine environment; feature: Marine mammal; material: Swab sample of the gingival sulcus; isolation source: swab sample of gingival sulcus...
GCAAATTGGTTCGATGTCGATTTGACAAATATAGCGAATCATTTTTACAACATTGATAGCGACTTAGAAGTTACTGAACGTGCCGAGCGCTCAATTGATGTGACAAATGAAACAGTACTTGGTGCTGAGCGCTGTTATCTCGGTCGAGCTAATCAAATTTATTATATGGTGGCAGGTCAAAATCGCATTTACAATTTGACGGCAAATCGATTCTTTGACGTAGAGACAAAATATCAGATCGGCGATGTCGTCGGCAGCTATAAAAAAATTGCGGCAGTCGCCGGCGTTTACGACCAAAACAATAAGCGCAGCTATCAGCTGGCAGAATACTTGGTCGACGACGGGGAAGAGCCCTATATTTGCGTTGAAGACCTGCGCTGCTGTGGTTACGATTTAATTTGGAATCCCTCGCTTAGAGTAACCGATATGGTGTATAAGGGCAAGACATTTGCCAAAAAATCGCAACAACAAAAGCGCAGCGGCGACATCTATTATAGCGATGTCGTCGTGCGCATTGACGGCACGCCGATCGACAGTTTAAATATTGGCGGCTTTTCGCTCGTCAAGGTGGCAGATGCCAAGCAAATGCTGAGCATTACAGCGGGCGATAAGCCGGCAGTTGGCACAATTATGGGCGACGTGTTGTATACCGATATCAAGACCTATTTTGACGGCGAACTGATCAACGGCATCAACGTCGACGGTTATACGGCAATTTCGGCGCGCGCCTTTCACGGCAGGGGCTATCGGGTTACATTTGATGAAACGACAAAGCGGGTTGACATCAATCGCACTGAACTGCAGCTCTCCAAAATGGTCGAAAAGCCAATCGCCAAAAATCTTAAAGTCGGCACGGTAATCGGTCACATGCTGGCGACGGACATCGAAGTCTATATCGATGGACAGCGCATGCAGTCATATAATTACGACGGCTATATGGTCGTGATGGTGCCCTCGCTCATGCAACCGGGCAACGGCATTTCAACTCAATACGACGGCGTGGCGCGCAAGCTGATGATAGAAACCAGATAGTATTTCTATATTCTTTTGTCACCTCATAATAGATATTGATAGTGTTGAGGAATAATAAAAATCGGCGCAATTATGCGCCTTTTTTATTTGAGAAATTGCTTAAATGTAGATTTTATTTAATTGTAAGTCATATTTATATTGTAATAAACACTTATTTAACAAAATGTTATTACTAATAAAAAACAATTATATAATCATTAATTGACTTTTTATTTTATGCGTGCTATATTTAAATTGTAACATGCATCATTAAGCGTTTATAAAAGTGTTTAAGGAGGGTGATTACATTGAAAAAACAAATCTTATTTACGATGTCGTTGGTCTTGATCTTTTCTCTATTGATCGGTTGTGGTGGCGGCAATCAACCGGCAAAAACTCAAGATGCTGATACGGGTGAAGTTTACACTTGGAATTTGCAGAGTAGCTACGGCCCAGGTGACCAGACTTGGGATATTCAAATGCCAATGCTGATTGCCGCCATAGAAAAAGAGACGAATGGTAGAATTAAGTTTAAAACTCACGTTCCCGGCTCTATATGTGAACCGGAACAAGCGCCGATGTCGGTGTCACAGGGCATGCTCGACTGTGCGCTATCCACGGCAGGCGACGTTTGTCAAATGGTGCCCGAAGCATATGCAGAGCAAGGTATTCCCTTCTTCTGGGAAGATGGTATGGATATGAAGGCGACGCATTACGACGCCGGATTATTGGATTACCTGCGCGAAGCTTATGCAAAAAAAGGCATTTATTATGGCATGCCCGTACCGAATGGCGTCTATAGTTTAATGACGGCTTTTCCGGTTAATTCGGCTAAGGATTTAGAAGGCACTAAGATTAGAGCCTATGGCAGTTATGGTCAATATGTCCAAAAATTAGGTGCTGCGCCGGTGTCTATGCCGGGTGGCGACATTTATATGGGCATTAAGCTCGGTACTGTAGAAGGTTGTGTCTATACATTTGCAGAATTATACAATGCGAAATTAAGCGAAGTCGTCGACTACGTTATGGAACAACCAGCAAGTGGTTCGGGTTTGGTAAACTTTATCATCAATAAGAAAAAATGGGACGCTCTTCCGCAAGAATTAAAAGATGCCGTCAATAAAGCGATGCAAGAGAGCTATGATGATATTCTCAAAGAGTGTCAAAAGTACGACGACGAAGCGAGAGAGTACGCATTAAAAGAAGGCGTTGAATTTATCAGAGTGAGCGATGAAAACATGAAGGCCTTCTGGGAAGCCGGAGAGAAGACGGCACAGGATATTGAAAAGGATTATCCAGCTTCAAAAGCGGGCTTTGATTTAATTAGAGAATGGCATAAAAACAAGTAAAGGAAAATGACGATAATGGGGCAGCGTGTTTTATGCCCCATTTTAATAGGCTAAATATTACGTGATGAGGGATGTTTATGGAAAGTATGAAACGAATCATAAAATACATAGATAAACTTAATAATATTGTCGGTAATATCGTTAAGTTTTTATTGCTCTATATGGCGTTGACTTTGGTGTATGAAGTTGTCATGAGATACTTTTTCAATAAACCGACCATTTGGGTATTCGATTTGTGCAAACAGGCGCTCGGCTTTATTGGGGCGCTCGGTGGCGGATATACATTACTTTATAATAGCCACGTCAAGGTAGACGTAATATATACAAATTTGAGTCTTAAAACAAGGGCGATTTTAGACCTGATAACGTCTGTACTCTTTTTCATTTTCATCGGTGTTTTGATTTGGAAGAGTACTGAAATGGCAGTTAATTCCTGGGCCTTAAAAGAACACGCCGTAACAGTTTTGGCGCCGCCGCTATACTTTGTGAAGACAGCTATTCCAATTGGCGCAGTGTTGGTGTTATTACAGGGAATTGCCAAGGTTTTAAGGGACATTTTAGTACTTAAGACCGGACAGCCGCAGGAGCATAAGGCGTTAGATGGTTAAGTAAAGGAGACTAATATGGGAGCAGAATTTTTTATTATATTACTCGTCTGTATGATGATCGTTCTGTTTACGGGAATTCCGGTGGCGTTTGGCTTGGGTAGTGTGGCGATTATTGCAACGTTGCTGCTATGGGGGCCAGATGGCCTGTTTATGCTAGCTAATTCGGCATTTAGCAATTATACTGCGAGCACTTATATTGCCATACCAATGTTTTTATTGATGGCAAATCTGTTGCAAAAGTCGGGTATAGCAGACGATTTATATGATATGTTATATAAGTGGATGGGCGGTGTTAATGGCGGCTTGGCGATGGGAACCGTTGTTATATGTACGGTCTTTGCCGCTATGAGTGGCGGTAGCGGTCCGGCTACTATTACAATGGGGTTAATTGCCTTGCCGTCTATGATGAAACGGGGCTACGATAAAAAGATGGCAATTGGCTGCATTGCCGCAGGTGGTATATTGGGAATTATCATTCCACCGAGTATACCAATGATTTTAATAGCTGGCTTTGGACAGTTGTCAGTCGGCAGGTTATTTATCGCCGGCGTGTTACCCGGTTTTGTCTGCGCGGCGCTTTACATTGGGTATATAGCCATTAAATGCGCGAGAAACCCCGAAATGGGTCCTGCGATACCGCTAGAGGAAAGGGCGAGTTGGCCGGAAAAAATTAAGACGCTATGGGCACTCATTGGTCCGGTTGCCTTAATTCTATTGGTTTTGGGGTCGATATACAGTGGCGCAGCCACGCCAACTGAGGCTGCCGGCGTTGGCGCAATTGGCGCATTGGTCATCACTTTTTTAAAGAGAAAATTGACCTGGCCGGTTTTATCGGGCGCCTTACAGAGAACTTTGACATTAACGGCAATGATTTTGTGGATTTTAATTGGCGCCAGCGCATTTAATACCATTTATAATTATATGGGAGCGTTTGAACTCATCAAGTCGATTTCATATAGTCTGCCGGGCAGTGGCTGGACAGTTATCATTATGATGCTGACATTGAATTTTATATTGGGTATGTTAATGGACGATTACGCGTTAATCACATTGACGGCACCGCTTTATTTGCCAATTGTCAGAGGTCTGGGATTTGATCCGATTTGGTTCACCATGGTATTTATGCTCAATTTACAGATGGCTTACTTGACGCCGCCATTTGGTTTTAACCTCTTTTATTTAAAGAGTATTGTTCCAAAAGATATAACGTTATTCGATATTTACAAGTCGGTAATTCCCTTTGTCGCACTGCAGATTGTCGGGTTGATAATCGTTATGTTGTTCCCGCAAATTGCGACTTATTTGCCGAGTAAGATGTAAAATCACACGATAACCTGTATTTGCATTGCCGCCTTGCGCGACAATTCGCAGGTGTTATCGGCGACTTTGATTGTCAAACTGGCATCAAAGTCGCTTTTTTTTAGCACTGTAATGACGCTACCGATGCCGATATTTTTGGACTTTAGATGTTTTAAGAGTGCGCTGTTGTCATAGATTCGCGCGACTGTTGCAGTCGCGTCAATAGCAATGTCGGCCAATGGCGTGGTTGTGCGCTGCTTGTGATTATTGTCAAAAATTGTACCGCCATGCGGACAATAAGCGGGGTTGCCCAAAAATTGGCTGAGTTTGTCTGTAAGTTCGTCGTCGCTGACGTGCTCTAACAGTTCGGCGTGTTTGTGAATGGCGTGCCAGGGCATGTCGAGATATTCGTATAAAAACGTTTCCCACAGGCGATGGCGCGAAAGAATTTTTTTGGCGAGCACTTCGCCTTTTTCAGTCAACATAATCGCCTTTTTTTCGTTGCAAACGAGCTCGATTTCTTTGAGCTTTTTAATCATTTGCGATACCGATGCACCGGAAATGTCGAGTGATTCGGACAGGCGTTTATGCGTGGCGACGCCCTCTTGTTCAATTAGTTTGTAGATTGTCTTAATGTAGTCTTCGCGTTCGCTCTTCATCTTCATCTCCCAAAATTCAACTCATTTGCAAGCGGCTACTCATGAGCCGGTTTAATTCATCAGTATGCCGTATTCGGCACAGCGCATTTGGTAGTGCCGGCGCCCGCTTTCGGTCAATTCAACGATATTTTGTCGATAGTTAAAGACGATTAACCCCTTGTTCATTAATTTTTTCGCCTGCTTTTCAAATAATTCGGGCTTCCAATTCAAGTGCTTTAAAATTGACTCAATGCCCAGTTCGTCGGATTCTTCAGGCGTGTGCTGATGGTGGCCGATATGGATAATTAATAAGTCTTGCAGCTGTTCGTTGCGCCTTTTTTTGCGCAGCAGTAATTTGGTGATAATGCCATCTTGGTGAACCAGTGTGATAATTAAAAACATCAACATGCTGACCAGCGCGCACATGCCCGCCATCGACACATTGTAGTAGATCGAGGCGTAGTAGCCGATAACGCTGCTGACGGCGCCAAAGCATGCCGTCAATAAGAGCATGGATTTAAGTTTTTTGGTGAGCAAATAGGCCGATAGTCCCGGCGTGATAAAAAAGCTGATCACCAGAATGCTGCCGACGGCGTTAAAGGCGACGACCGCCGTCATCGAAACCAACGTCATCAGCGCATAAAACAGCGCCGTCGTCGAAAAACCGGCAATTACGGCAAATTCCGGGTCAAATGTCGATGCCTTTAGCTCTTTGTAAAATACTGCGATAAATACTAGGTTGATTAGCAGCATGACCAAATTGGCCAGTAAAAATTTGGGCGTCGAAAAGCCAAATAGCGACATGCGATTGAGCGGCGACAATATGACGTCGCCCATCAAGACGATTTCGGTATCGATGTGGATATTGCGCGCAAATTTTGTAATCAGTATAACTGCGCTGGCAAAGAATAGCGGGAATACGATGCCGACCGCATCTTGTTTTTTGACATAGCCGGTCTTTGCCAACAGTTCGATGCAAAGCACGGTCAGCACGCCAAACAGCGAGGCGCCGACTAACAGCCCAATCGAGTCGATCGAGTGGGTGACGAAAAAGGCCAAGATAATCCCCAGCAGCACGGAGTGGCTGATGGCGTCGGTGACCATTGAAAGCCCGCGCAACAGCACGAATACGCCAATTGTGCCACAGCTGATTGCGCAGATAATTAAGATATATAGTGATTCAATCATGACTTGCTCCTCATGTAGCGGGCGATTGCGCCCCTTGGGCCAAATAGCATGCTCAATAGCGCAAAGCTGCCCATGATTAGAATAATCGTCGGTCCGGTGCTCATGCCCTGATAGAGCGAACTTAGCAGGGTGCCGATAAACGCCGAAATGCCACCAAATAGTCCGGAAACTAAGAGCACTTTACCGAAGTGATTGCTCCACTGGTTGGCGGCTACCGCCGGTATGATCAGCAGCGACGATATTAAGATTGCGCCGACCACTTTTAAGCCGACGGAGATTAGCACCATCACCATCAATAGTAAAATTGCGTACATCGCACTGACTTTTATGCCGATGGTACGCGCGTATTCTTCGTTAAAGACAAAAACTTTAATCTCCTTGTAAAAGACAAACAGCAAAGTTAGGGCAATGATCGCTACGATTAAAATGAGCATTACGTCTTTTATCATCATGTAAGAGGCCTGTCCGAATATATAATTGCTCAGTCCCGACTGCGATGCGCCGGCGTAGTCGCTATTGCCTTGAGTGTGGCTTTTTAAGACCATGCCGAGACCGAAGAAACCGGACAGTATAACTGCCAGTACGGCGTCTAGTTTTGCCTTGGTGCCGCGCGAAATCAACTGAATGAGGGCATAGGAGAGCGCCCCGGACGCCAATGCGCCGAGGTTTAACACCAGCGGGTCGCGCGTTCGAAACAGCATAAAGGCGATGACGATACCGGGAAATGCGGCGTGTCCGACGGCGTCGCCAATTAAGCTTTGCCCCTTGTGCAAGCTGACGCAGCCGACGGCGCCGGCGGCAACCGATAAAATCACCGTGCCGATCGCAACCACTAAAAAGTCGTAGCTAGTTAATAAATTCATGATTACCTCGCATGCCGTAGGCTTGGTCGATTGCCGCCTTTGTCAGCGCCTCTTCGAGCGTGCCCTGCGATACGACGACTTTGTTTAAGACGATGACGTGATCAAAATAGGCCTGCAAGCTATTTAAATCGTGGTGTACGGCGACGACGGTTTTGTCGTTTTTCTGGAATTGTTTTAACAAATCCATGATAATGCCCTCGGTTTTGCGGTCGACGCCCGCAAGTGGCTCGTCCATAATGTAGAGGTCGGCGTCTTGACAAATTGCCCGCGCCAAGAACACGCGCTGCCTTTGACCGCCGGAAAGCTGAGAGATTTGGCGATTGGCAAAGTCTGCCATACCCATTTTTTGCAGCGCAGCCATCGCCAGTTGACGCTCTCTTTTGGCGGGGCGTTTAATCCAGCCGAGGTGCACGTATTGACCCATTGTGACGACGTCTAAAACGGTCGTTGGGAAATCCCAGTTGACGCTGCCGGTTTGCGGAACGTAGGCAATTTTTTTGAGTACCTCTTTGACTGGTTTGTCAAAGATTTCGATGTGTCCGGAGAGCGGCTTTAGCAGCCCTAAAATTCCCTTTAAGAGCGTCGACTTACCGGCGCCATTTGGGCCGACGATTGCGGTAATGCTATTTTTTTGAACAGTTGCGTCAATATCCCACAACACCGGTTTTTCGTGGTAGGCCATCGTCAAATCTTCTATTTTAATGCAATTTTGATTCATTGTATTCTCCAATTGTAACAGTTTAGTTGAAAAGCACACCGCTATGTCATTTCGAGTGTAGCGCACAGCGTGGAATCGAGAAATCTCGGTTTTGACTTTAAGGTTTTTGTCATCTCGATGTTACCTTCAAATATTATTTCAAATTTTCAGTGATGATTTTGACGTTGTGACGGTACATGTCAATGTAGTTATCGCCGTCGTGTCCCCTTTGGGCGAGCGAGTCGGAAAACAGTTCATTGCCTTCGCCCTTGACGACGGTAACGTCCCAGCCCTTTGCTTGACAGGATTCCTTTAATTTATCCATGCGCGCCGGGTCGGTTGTACTCTCAGAGAAAATCGCTTTAACTTTGTTTTCGACGATAAAGTCAACCGTTTTGGTAATGTCTTGGTTGCTGACTTCGCTGTCGGTACTGATGCCCTGCGGTGCGACGACGACGATGTCGTAACTGCGCGCAAAGTAGCTGCTTTATTCTCGGCATCGAGTTTATCGAGTTCTACCAGATAGTTGTCTTTGCGCTGTTCGATTTTTTCGGCTTGATCGGGTAATAGCGCCTTTAATTCTGTCGCCGCATTCTCAGTTGCTTGTTTATAGAGTTCAATATTAAACCAAAAGTGTGGGTCGACAATCGTTTCGCCGTCTTGATCCATTTCGCCCAGTTTGCTGTGGTCAAAGTTCTTTGTAACTTCTTTGCCAGTCGGTTCTAGGGCGTCCAGCATTTTGCCCTCAAAGTGTAGACCGTGGTAGAGCAACAAGTCGGCGTCTTTGATTTTAGACAAGTCTTCCGGTTTAGCGAGGTAGAGATGTGGGTCTTCGCCGGCGGGGATGATTAACTTAATCTCTGCTGCATCGGCGGCCAGCTGGTAGACCATGTCTTCCAAAAATGTCGTCGTTACAGTGACGATCGGCTTTTGATTTTCATCCTTTACTGCACTTTCGCCGTTACAGGCGACGAGTGCAAGACTTAAGATTAAGACTAAAAATAGTATCGATAGTTTTTTCATATTAAACCTCCGTTTTAGGCCATGTTATCATATTTGTTAGGTGCGGCTAATTAATATTAGCATTGCGCTGTGCATATGTCAATTAAAACTCGATTATTAATTAGATTGTAAGCTAATTGTGGATTAGCTCAGACTGTAGACAAATGCCCAATTTCTTTGTTGCTTCGTAAAATGTCGACTCTTACGTATGTCTTTATACGCTGCGACCCGCCATTTCACTTGCGCCTCAAACTTGGATATTTTCTTCAGTCTGGAGATTATCGACTTTGTCGACACTCTCAGCTAATTGTGGATTAGCTGCATTTTATTTAGACAAAAAGTTACCAATAGTTATCCACTGTTTGTGGATAAACTGTGCATAACATAGAAGTTATCTACTTTTTGCTTTTTTGTAGTTTTTTTATACTAAAAATATAAAGTGGGACTGACTAAAGTTATAAAAGAATCTGTATAAAAATTTGCGGCGTAAAATCTAAAAAATATTGTAAATATAGGGTATTAATGCAATTGCTATGCTATAATGGTAGTGATATTTTTGCAGGTTTCGTTTGGTAACTTATCCACGAACTGTGTATAACTTGTTGATAACTGTGAAATAAAGCATAAAGGTATATAATGGAAAAAAACTACCCCATTGGCGTCTTTGATTCTGGGTTAGGTGGACTCAGTGTCGTGCGTACGATTAGACAATTATTGCCCAATGAATCGATTGTTTACTATGGCGATAGCAAATACGCACCGTATGGCACAAAGTCGCTCGAACAAGTCGTTGCGCGCAGCGCGGATATTGTCGGGACGCTGCTGGACTTGCCGGTTAAGGCAATTGTGATCGCCTGTAACACCGCGACCAGCGCGGCGGCTGAACAGTTGCGCAATAAATATCCAGACGTCGTCATCATTGGCATGGAGCCGGCGATAAAGCCGGCGTTACAGCAATCGCATTCCAAAATTTGTGTATTGGCGACCGAAATGACGCTGCGAGAAGAGAAGTTTAACGCCCTCATCGCGCAATTAAATGCGACGAATCGAATTGTAAAGTGTCCGGCGCCGCAGTTGGTCGAATACGTCGAGTCGGCTCGCCAGGACGAAGTGCAGCTGCGCGCTATACTGGATGAGCTCTTGCTAGATAGCTGTGGAAAAGTCGATGCAATTGTACTCGGCTGTACACACTATTTATTTGTTAAAGCGCAGATTCAAGACTATCTCGGTTCGCATATAAAGGTATACGACGGCAATATGGGGACGGCGCTGCATTTAAAAAACCGTTTGGAACAGTTGGATTTACTTGCCGATACAGATGCAAGGCCGGAATTGACAATTTATAATTCTGCTGGTGAAGGCATGGTAAAAAAGAGTTACACACAGATCGCTGTGGATAAAACTGATAAAAACTTATTATATTGTGAATAAGGTGTTGAAAAGTATTGGAGCTATTATGTCAACAGAACGACAAGTCGACCGCGTCAGTGCCGAAATAGAAAGGCTCTTGCAGAGCGGCGCGTTTAACAATTTACAGCAGATTATCATTGAACAGAAATACCTGAGCGCGCAAAAGACAATTGACGTCAGGCGTTTAGCGCGCAGTCAACACAAGCCAATTAAGCTGATTAAGCGTGAAATAGAAAAAGCCGATCGCAAATTGTATCGGCTTTTAAAGGAAAACTTAGTAGATTCTAATGATGAAAACCGAGATTTCTCGACGATGCTCGAAATGACGTCACGAGCAAATTTCATTTAGTTTTCTCCAAAAAAATCTATTGAATTGGGATTAAATGAAGTGCTTCTAACAAATGCTAACGTTGTCATCTCGATGTTACCGGAAAAAAATCCGGATGCGACTTTGGGAGCAGTGTTTACGAAGTAAACATAATTACATAACGTGCAGCGCGTAGTGGAGAGATCTCGCTTTTTAAAACCCGAGATTTCTCGATTCCGGCTACGCCTTCACTCGAAATGACAGTTTTTAGTTAAATAGTTAATCGCTTTTTAAAATCCCGTCAAATAGCGTTTTAAGCGCAACAAACCTTCCTCAATATCTTCCAGTTTGGCGGCGTATGACATGCGGATAAAGCTGTCGTCGCCAAAGGCGATTCCCGGAACGAGCGCGACGCTGTGTTCGTCTAGCATTTCATTACATATTCTAAGCGACAGCGATTCGCCGTCAATTTTATCGCGGTATTGACCGACGTTGATAAAAATATAAAAGGCGCCATCCGGCTGGACGATTGATAAGTCGGGGGTTTCGGCGATGAGTTCAACAGCTCTATCGCGGCGCTTTTGGTAAACGGCTTTCATCTGCGCGATGTCGTCGGCGCAGGACTGTAAACCGGCGATTGCGGCGTATTGCGAAATCGTACAGGGGTGCGACACCAAATGCCCTTGGATCGCGCTCATCGCCTTGGCGATTTCAGCCGTCGTGGCGGTGTAGCCGAGGCGCCAACCGGTCATCGACAGCGATTTGCTCATGCCGTTGACGACGATTGTCTGCTGTTTGATTTCTTCCGATAAACTGGCCATTGAAGTAAAAGTGTCGAGATAGCAAATGCGCTCGTAGATTTCATCGGCGATAATATAAATGTCGTTTTCGAGACAGACTTCGGCGATTTCGCGCAGTTCTCTTTCAGTGTAGACGGCGCCGGTTGGATTTGACGGGTTGTTGATAATAACCGCCTTGCTCTTGTCGTTTACGGCGGCTTTTAATTCGTCTGCTTTCAATTTAAAGTTGTTGTCAAATGAAGTTTCCACAAAGTGCGGCACGGCACCATTTAATCTGACTATTTCTGGATAACTCAGCCAGTAGGGCACGGGAATAATGACTTCGTCGCCCGGGTTTGTTATCGTCAGTAGTGTGTTAGTCAGGGAATACTTGGCGCCGCTCGACACCACGATTTGCTCGGGCGCATAAGTCAATTGGTTTTCGCGCGCTAATTTTTGGCAGATCGCCGCTCTGAGGTCGATCGCTCCGGCCGCGGCGTCGTACTTTGTCAAGTTGTTTTCAATAGCTTTAATGCCGGCCTGCTTAACGGTTTCGGGCGTAAAAAAGTCCGGTTCGCCAATACTGAGATTGATGACTTCGACGCCACTTTTTTTAAGCGCTTTCGCCTTACTGCTAATCCCCAGCGTTAAAGACGGGGTAAGTGATTGAACTCTACGAGATAACATATTGGCTCCTTTACTTGTACCGGTTTATTTAAGACATTTTGCAAAAATTTTTAATCTGATAAAGTCTTTCAGAGATTACCAGTAATTGTCAGTTATGTTGTCATTTCGAGCGACCGAAGGGAGTCGAGAAATCTCGAGTTTTAAAAGCGAGCTTTCTCCACTACGCGCTGCGCGCTATGTTTATGTTTACTTCGTAAACACCGCTCAGGAGTTCGCGTCTGGATAATTCCGGTAACATCGATATGACGTGTTATACTATTTGATTGAACTGTTACGATTGCTATGAACAATTGATTGGTTAGATACTCGTAATCAGATTAACATAAAAAATATTATAATTAAAGGGGAAGTTTTATATTTATTGCAGATTGCTTTAAAAAATTAATTATTGTGCAAACTATTCTTTTTGAGCATTTTATCATGTATAATGGGTCTGAGGAGGAGTTATGTTTAATCTCATTGTAGGTTCAGTGTTATTAATTGTATTTATATATGTGGTCGCCTCTTTTTGGGTCAAGTTGTTTTTAAACGGAAAGTGAGTTTAAGTTATGTTTGTCAAACAAAAAATAGAAAGGCGCCCCATTAAAATTCGCTATATACTGATCGGCATTGTAATTGTCCTATTGTTGGTAGAATTGCTGGATATGGCGATTGCCACTCAATCGGCGCTGACGCGCTCAATTGGTTCGCTGATTATTATCGCAATTTGCACCTATTACTGCTATCAGCTGATTTACTATCGCCTGTCCGAATTCAATTACAAGGTAATCAGGAGCGATGTCTTTATTGAACGTTCGATTAGTAAGGGCAATCACATCATGCTTCACTTTAACATTGCTGACTTGTTGAGCGTCGAACCGTATAAGAATCAAAAAATAGCCAAGCGCAATATATTTACCAATTCGTCAAAGCGCCATAATTGGTATATTATCAGCTTTTTATTAAACGACGAATACAAGCGCATTGTGATTGAACCGAGTGAAGAAATATTGAATTATTTAATGAAAAACGCCAAGGAAATGGAAAATGCAGACACTGTTTAACGAATTAAAACGGGCGGTACAGCGCGAAAATGCATCTGTTCACATGCCCGGTCACAAATATAGAGCGTTACAAGATGAAAATTGGTACGCCGTAGATACTACGGAAATTGCCGGAACCGACAATTTATTTGCAGCGCAGGGCATCATCGCCCAGTCGATGGCAGATATTGCCGAGATTTACGGCGTTCAGGCGTCGCGCTTACTGGTCAACGGATCGACAGTAGGCTTGTTGGCGGCAATTTTAGCCAATACCGCGCCCGGCGACGCCATTATTATTCCGCGCGATGCGCACAAGGCAGTCTTTAACGCCTGTCAAATCGGTGGCTTAAAATATCGCACGGTGATGCCCAAAATGGCTGAATCGGGTCGCTTATTGGGCTATGCTGTAGCCGATTATTTAAGCTGTTTAGAGGACAATCCCGATATAAAAGTCGTCGTTATAACCAGTCCGACCTACTATGGATTCATCACTGACGTCAGTCCAATCGTCGAGAAACTAGCTTTGCGCGGCGGCATATTAATCGTCGACGAAGCGCACGGCGCACATCTCAATTTCTGCCAAAATGGCGGCACTGCAACTGCTGGTGGCGCCCACATTGTAGTGCAATCGGCGCATAAAATGTTGGCGGCATTAACGCAGACGGCAATGCTACACTATAATAATGTAAGTGATGAAGTCGTTAATAATGTCGACCGTTATCTGGCGATGCTGCAGAGTTCATCGCCGAGCTACGTCTTGATGAGCTCAATCGACTTGGCGGTTAAGGACATGTCTACACGGCGTGCCGAGCATTTGGCTTTTGAAAGCGAGTTGAGGAAGATTATAGGTGAGCGGTTGGCCGACTGGTTGGCGCCGCAGCAGCCGCAAGATCCCTTTAAATTATGGCTGGAAACTGTACGCTGCGGCTACAGCGGCTTTGACTTTGAAAATATACTCGAAAGGTCCGGACTCTACGCAGAATTGGCGACGGAGTGGGGCGTATTGCTATACCTCAGCCATTACAATACGACAGACGACCTCTTGAAAATTGTCGAAGTCCTTGAAAATGTCGATAAAAAGGCGGCCTATCGGCCGACGCCAATTCGGTTTAGCCAAGCGGACGAACGGATTGACGATGTGCAAAATTACGATATCGTATCGGTAGCGCTTAAAGATGCCGTCGGGCACTACGTCGGCGAAGACATCATACCCTACCCACCGGGTATTCGCCTGCTGATGAAAGGTGAAAAGATGACGCCTCGGCAGGCCGAAATCATTCAAAAAATGCGCGATTCCGGTCATACGATTATGGGCACGGCAGATACAAAGGTGCAGTGTATACAAATTTATAAGGAGAAATAATGGGCATATTAATTACAATAGAGGCCAACGATGGCAGCGGTAAAGAAACGCAGAGCAAGCGCTTGGTCGAACATTTAGAGGCCGACGGCTATAAGGTAAAGCGCGTCACCTATCCCAATTACGATAGCGATTCATCGGCTTTGGTAAAAATGTATTTGAACGGCGAGTTTTCAGAAAGTGCCGACGGCGTCAGTCCATATGCTGCATCGGTGCTCTTTGCAGTCGATCGCTACGCTTCTTTTATGCGCGAATGGAAGGCGTTTTACGATGACGGCGGCATTGTCATCGCCGATCGCTATACGACCGCCAATATGATGCACCAAGCTTCAAAATTAGAAGATGCGCAGCAAATCACGCAATTTCTCGATTGGTTAGTAGACTTTGAGTACCGCATTATGGGCATACCCGAACCGGATATGACATTTTTCTTAGATGTTCCGGTGACGCATTCGATTAAGGTGATCGAAGCGCGCGCTAATAAAATTGATGGTAGCGCCACTAAGGACATTCACGAAAGGGATCACAATCACTTAAAGCGCGCCTATCGCGCATCACTTTTAGTCGGCGAAAGATATAATTGGCAGCGTATTGTCAGCATGGAAAACGATCAGTTTCGTCCAATTGAGGAAATTCACGCCGAGATATATCGACATGTAAAGGAATTTATCGATGAATAGTAGCGCCTTTGATACAGTTGTTGGACACGACCGCCAAAGGGAATATTTTAGCGCTTTATTGAATGCCAATAGCGTCGGTCACGCCTATTGTTTTAAGGGTGCAGCGGGCATTGGCAAGGCATATTTTGCCAATTGCTTTTTGCGCGCGTTGCTTTGCCGCTCGGCAGATGATCGGCTTAAATACGACAGTTCAAATCATCCCGATTTTTTGGCAATCGTTTCCGAAGATACGATTTTAAGTGAAAAAATAGATGAGTTGCGTCAATTTATTTATAAAAAGCCCTTGTTGTCGGCGCTGAAAGCGGTTTTAATTGACGATGTGGCGAACTTAAATGAAGTCGCCCAAAACAAGCTCTTAAAAATTATAGAAGAGCCGCCCGGCCACGCCGTTTTACTGCTCGTCACCAATCGCCCGGGGCAGCTGATCGACACATTGCTCAGTCGCGTCGTGCAGGTCAATTTCAATCCGCTGTCCGGCGCTGAAATGGCGGCGTTAATCGAAAGACATCAGCTGCCCTACGAGGTTTCGCTGGTCGCTATTTCAGACGGTAGTTTTGGCGCTTATCTACATTGTCAAAGCGATCGACAATTTATTGAAGATAGCCAAAAAATTATCGATATGGTGTTGGCGACTGGCAAGGCGGTAGCGCCGGACTGGCTGAAAGATTTGGCGCATTTAGAGGCTTATAAAGAAGATACAAATCGTCTCTTTTATCTGTTAAAGGCGAGCTTGCGCGATCTTTTGGTTTACGCCAAGCTGGGCAAAGCGGCGAACTTAAAAATGATAAATTTAAACGATGTTGCGACAATTAATAATAAAGCTATCAAAAGCGCTGTAATTTATGATATGATAAACAGTGTGAACCGCGCCGAGGCGGCAATTGAGCGCGGCCAAAATTATAGTTTAATAACTGAAAAGTTATTTTTTGATATACGGGAGGCAAAATGGTTAATGTAATAGGTGTGCGCTTTAAGCGCGCCGGTAAAATAT
>PDWI01005724.1_pt1 | contig 15889 bp, 14 predicted proteins | sample 1430891 | NCBI WGS metagenome assembly PDWI01 (sample SAMN01162508, study PRJNA174530) | Oral metagenome, whole genome shotgun sequencing project. | biome: Marine environment; feature: Marine mammal; material: Swab sample of the gingival sulcus; isolation source: swab sample of gingival sulcus...
GGAAGCACTTTTGTAAGCAAACAAGTATTTTTCACATAGGTAAAATATCAAAAACAATAAGGTATTTAACGTGATTTCTTATATCGAACTCACGTTAAACTAAAAAACATGAGAAACATAATTCAATATATCATATTTATAAGCATCGTTTTTACATATTCATGTAAGAATCAATCCAAACAAGTATCTAGCAGCAATATAATTTCTGTTTTTGATATAGAAAAAGAGGATTTTAATCCACAATCTGTTCGTGTTGTTCCTTTACAAACTACCGATAAATCTTTATTGGGAAGTAGGTTAAAAGTGATACAGCCAAATGATAAAACAATTTACATTGGTGATTTTAGTGACAGAAAAAAGGTGCTTTTAAAAGAAAATAAAGATAAATACGGAGGGAAGTAGCTATTTAAACTTCTCTGAAATCTATAAGAACAAAATAGTCGGAATAAATTGATGTTGGCAACATAACACAGCCTACATTAATTTATTCCGACTATTTGTTTCGTTTTCTAGAATGTAACGGGTTTTTGGGCGAGTACAAGTCCTATTTTTTATGTCGTAAATAAATACGTTTGCCAGGGCGTAATCGTGCTTTTTTTCTAAGATGATTCATCTTGCATAAACGTTTTAATCGAATGCAATACAATTGGGCAATATCGTAAAGAGTTTCTCCTTGCTTTACAATATGGTAATTCTTTCCACGAGCTGCTTTACGCTTTTTCTTACCTAAATAGATACGCTGATTTACGTGTAAAACATCTCTTTTTGATAATTCATTGTATTTTCTTAAATCACGAATGCTTACTCCCAAATTTGTAGAGATACCATAGAAAGTGTCGCCTTTACGAACCACAATATAATATACGCCATTGGTTTCTTCTAATCTTTCGCCATACGGATCTGAAGAAACATCTACATTATGAACACGAGTAGGACGTTTTCTTGTGATGGTTTTCTTTTTAAAACGAGGCGTTTTATTTACTGCCAAGTTTATTTTGTGAGCACTTTTCTTTTTGTCTAGTAGATATAATTTTTCTTCTTCAATAATACGAATTAATCGATGAGCATATTGAGGATGTGTGGCATATCCAGCTTTTTTTAATCCTTTAGCCCAACGCTTATAATCGGTAGAACTATATTTGAATAAAAACGCATATCTAGAACGAGTACGTAAAAAGTTAGAATGATCTTTAAAAGAATGATAGGCATTGCGGTATTTTCTAAAACATTCATTGCGTTTATCATCATCAATAAGAATGCTAGGGCCTGTCCAGTCATGGCATTTGATACCAAAGTGATTATTTGCCTTTTTTGCCAATATAGAATTTCCACAACTCGATTCTAATAACCCTTGTGCTATGGTGATACTGGCAGGTATCCCTGTGCGTTTCATCTCTTCTATAGCCCAGTTTTTATACTTTGCAATATAATCTTTTCGGGTCATTTTCTGTGCTGTTACACTCGTTATTAAAGCGATAAAAGCACACAAAAGAAGCGTATATCTTTTCATATCTCGGTTTTCTTTTTTAAGGGTGATTGTTAAGAATTATAAACGACAGCTGATATCAAATTGAACCTAATTTTTCAAGTATATTTCTATCCTAAAACGGACTGTTCGTTATGAGAAAGACTGCTTGTTTTTCGGTTGAATGGAATTATTGACGATAGTTAAAAAATCACTATCTTGCCAGCGTTCTAAACAGCCGTAAAAATAGGATAATTCTACAATTTATAAAAATAATAGAACTGATGTATCAGCTTATATCAGTTGTAACCTGAAGTTATCTAAAATCAAATAGATCTATTTTGGTACAAAGGAAAATAGGATGTTTTAATTGGGTAAATTGGGGTTACAAATGATATGATATCTCAATGGGTATTTCTATAAAAAAATACTTAAGAAAGATAGGAACAACAGTTTATCATAACAGAAACTATAGATGAAAGAATATAAAATTATTACCACGTTATATGAATATGAGTCGGCTAGTGAACTTTCAGCCCAAGAACAAGAATTAATACAAAGAGCAAAAAAAGCAATTGTTCGCTCTTATGCACCTTACTCGAAATTTAATGTGGGAGCCGCATTATTATTAGACAATGGCGAAATTATAGAAGGAACCAATCAAGAAAATGCGGCATATCCATCGGGATTGTGTGCTGAAAGAGTAGCTGTTTTTTATGCCAATTCATTATATCCCGATAATAAAGTTGTAGCAATGGCTATCACTTCGTTTTCAAATGGTCGATTTTCTTCTTTTCCGCTTCCGCCTTGTGGTGCTTGCCGACAAGTATTGCTTGAGACAGAAGAACGCCAGCAGCAAGCATTAAAAATGTTTCTTTGTGGCGAACAAAAAATAATACAAGTAAATACCATTAAAGACTTAATGCCAGTTCATTTTCAAAAAGAGATGCTCGACTAATACCAGTTGCGATTTGAATTTACCCAGAAGAAAAAGGAGCTGTTTTTCTTTTGAAGAAGAAAGGAAAATAGGACTTTATAATTGGATAAACTTGAGTTTTAAATGGTCTCATTTTCTTTACCCGTCTGCATAAAAGCAAATAGATAATGATTTATTTATTATCTTTGATAGGTAAATAAAAACCAATATCAATGAACAGAAAACGAATATGGAACGAGAATGTTAAACCCTTAGTTTGGGCGGTATTTTTGATGATATCTACAATTATTGTAGGCACATCAGGCTATATGTTTCTTAATAGCGGGTTATCATTTATTGATGCTCTATATATGACGGTAATTACCGTTACTACTGTTGGTTTTCAAGAAGTATATACGCTTTCTGTTGTAGGGAAACTGTTTACCATCTTTTTGATATTGGTTAGTTTTGGTATTTTCGGTTACTTGGCATCAACGGTAACTCGTTTTATTTTAGATGGTGTTTTTCGAAAGAATTTAAAAAAACTCAATACAGTGAAACAAATAAGCAAATTAAAAAAGCACGTGATTGTGGTTGGTTTTGGAAGAAATGGACGACAAGCAAGTATCGAATTGTTAAAACACGGCGAAAAAGTTGTGGTGATTGATGCTAAAGAAAGTTCTATTGAAGCAATAAGAGCCATACCGGGATTGTTGCCTGTGCAAGGCGATGCCACCCTTGAAGAGATTTTAGAAAAAGCCAATATCGAAGAGGCAAAAGCATTGATTACTGCCATTCCTAGTGATGCCGAAAATGTATATGTAGTTTTAACTGCTCGAGAAATGAATCCTAATTTGCGAATTATTTCCCGTTCATCGAATAGCCAGTCTGATAATAAGCTGAAGCGAGCAGGGGCTCACAATGTGATAATGCCCGATCGTTTAGGAGGACAACACATGGCTAAACTTGTTGCTCAACCTGATATCATAGAGTTTATTGACCATATTTTATTGCAATCTGCCGATGGAGTGAATCTTGTGGAGATTAGCTGTAAAGATTTATCGGGATGTTTTGCAGGAGCCTCTATAAAAAATCTAAATGTGCGTAATCGTTCTGGTGCTAATATTATCGGTTTAAGAAAAGAAGACGGTACCTATGTGTATAACCCTTCAGCAGAATTAGTACTAAACAACAAGCATCATCTTTTTGTGCTTGGTACTCGACAGCAGATAAAAAGTTTGCAAGATATCTTATTACATGGTTAATGTTTAGGGATAAACTCATATTAGCCGTTTCTGGAATGTGCCCGTTTCTCTGCTGCGGGCTATTTGTTTTTAGTTTACTTGCTATCTTTTTTATATGCAGGAATATCTTCTAAAAAACGAAAACTTCTTTTTTCATAATCCATTTCACAGCAATAATGTTTTAAACCATTTGTTACCACTAAAAAGGGAACACGCAATGTCATATTATATCGTGCTATTTGATTAAAAACAGCTTGTGTTATTTTGACATTGGTTGCTTTGCATTCAACAATAATAACAGGCTTTAGCTGTCTGTTGTATAAAACAATATCGCTGCGTTGAGGTAATAAATTAACATCTACCTTTTTTTCTACTGCAATTAAACTTGCAGGATACTGTTTTTCTTCAACCAAAAAACGAATAAAATTTTGTCGCACCCATTCCTCTGGAGTTAGTACTACATACTTTTTGCGAATGGTATCGAATATCAATTGTTTGTTGGCTTCCGTTTTTATTTTGAAATTAAAATTAGGTAGATTTAATAACTCCATCACAAGCATTTTTTTAACTTTGCACAAAAGTAAAAAGTTTCACGTACAAACAAAGAGTCAACCGATATATGAAAACCAAAGAAGAAATTGTGCGTAATTGGCTACCCCGTTACACCGGAAGAGATTTAAAGGATTTTACTCCCTATATATTACTTACCAATTTTCATTTCTATGTAGAATTATTTGCTGAAAAATACAATGTTCCCATTCTTGGTGAAGACCGTGCAATGGAAAATGCTTCGGCAAATGGAATAACCATTATCAACTTTGGAATGGGAAGTCCGAATGCAGCTACAATTCTTGATTTGTTAAGTGCTATCAATCCCAAAGCCGTTCTTTTTCTTGGTAAATGTGGCGGCCTAAAAAAGAAGAATAAACTGGGCGATTTAATTCTTCCCATTGCAGCCATTCGTAGTGAAGGAACATCCGATGATTATCTACCTCCTGAAGTACCCGCTTTACCCGCTTTCAGTTTGCAGCGAGCAGTATCTCAAGTGATATCCGATAGACAAAAAGAATATTTTACAGGCACTGTATTTACCACCAACAAAAGGGTTTGGGAGTATGACGAACGCTTTAAAAAGTATCTTGCAAAAACACGTGCAATGGCTATTGATATGGAAACAGCCACTATTTTTACCGTTGGTTTTTATAACAGTATTTCAATAGGAGCATTGCTTTTGGTTTCAGATCAGCCAATGATTTCGGCAGGAGTAAAAACCGATAAGTCTGACGCTGTTGTTACCGAAAACTATGTGAAAGAGCATTTAGAAATAGGTATTGAATCGTTGTTTGAGATTATGCACAACAAGCAATCGGTAAAACATTTGAGATTTTAATAAAACAAAAGAGGGTGATCTACCTTTAAAACAACTGTTGCATATATTGGAATAGAAACCCTTGTGCCGTTGAGTACAGAAACAATCAATAAAGGCTTACAAAATAGAAATGAGTTACGAAAATATATTAAAAGATATAAAGGCAAAGAAATATGCACCCGTCTATTTCTTTATTGGTGATGAGCCTTTTTTTATGGATAGCATTACCGACTACATTGCAAAGCATGTGCTTGCTGAGCACGAACGAGATTTTAATCAAACTATATTTTATGGAAAAGATGCCGATGCAGCTACCATAAATGATACTGCTCGAAGATTTCCTATGATGGCAGAAAAGCAAGTGGTTATAGTAAAAGAAGCTCAGCAATTAAAGAACATTGAATTGCTACAAAACTATATCGCCAATCCGCTTAGTTCTACCATATTGGTAATTAATTATAAGAGCGAAAAATCAAAGAAAACAACTGCGTTAATCAAGCATACTAAAAAGGTGGGAGTGGTATTTGAGTCGAATAAACTACGAGATTATCAAATAGCATCATGGATAAAGAGTTATGTGGCAAAAAAGAAGATGACAATTGATGATAAAGCCACTTTTTTATTGGCAGAATACCTAGGTACAGATTTAAGCAAAATAACCAATGCCATTGAAAAGTTGATGATTAACGCCGAAGGAAATAACAAAATCACCACCACATCTATAGAGCGAAGCATTGGTATTTCTAAAGACTACAATATATTTGAACTCCAAAATGCACTGGGAATAAAAGATGTTTTAAAGGCAAATAGGATTATTAATTATTTTGCTGCCAACGAAAAAAACAATCCTTTTGTGGTAACCATTATGCGTTTACATGCCTATTTCTCGAAAGTCTTAAAATTCTATTTCCTAAAAAATAAGACGAATGACGATTATGTTGCTCGTAGTTTAGGCATACATCCTTTCTTTGTAAAAGATTATAAGAAAGCATCAAGCCTATATCCTCCTAAAAAGTTGGTTGTTATTATTGCTTTGTTGCGAGAATATGACTTAAAAGCCAAAGGAGTAAATAATGTTAGTGCAAATAATGGCGAGCTATTAAAAGAATTGATCTTTAAGATACTTCATTAAATACCTGTAGCACTTTTCCAATCAATGAAAAAAGTAGAATTAACATTTTTAGGCACGGGAACCTCGCAAGGAGTACCAGTTATTGCTTGTGAGTGTGATGTTTGTCAATCAACCAATCCTAAAGACAAGCGGTTGCGTACATCGGTAATGATCCGTGTAGATAATCAGAATATTGTTATTGATAGTGGTCCTGATTTTCGTTATCAAATGTTACGAGCCAATATAAATCGCTTGGCAGCTATACTTTTTACGCACGAACACAAAGACCATACAGCAGGATTAGATGATATTAGAGCTTTTAATTGGGTAAGTAAAAAAGCCGTAGATATTTATGCAGAATTACGAGTGCAAGAATCTTTAAAACAGGAATTTTCTTATGTATTTGCAGCAAAAAAATATCCAGGTATTCCTCAAATGGATTTAAAAACCATTACAGGAGAACCCTTTTATGTGGGAAAAACAAGGATTATTCCCATCAGGGCAATGCACTACAAATTACCAGTATATGGTTACAGAATAGAAGATGTTGCCTATATAACCGATGCTAATTACATTGCTCCCAGCGAAAAAGAGAAACTAAAAGGAGTAAATGTTTTGGTAGTTAATGCTCTGCGTAAAGAATCGCATCTTTCTCATTTCACACTTCAGCAGGCATTAGATTTAATTGCCGAAATAAAACCTCAAAAAGCCTATTTAACGCATATTGGACACCAAATGGGATTTTACGAGACCGTACAAAAAGAATTGCCCGATAATGTTTTTTTAGCATACGATACATTAACAATCAGCAATGATATCAATTCAAATTCCTTTTAAAATCAACGAAAAAATAGCAATGTGCAATTAATAATATTACTATTGCACATTGCTAATTGTATTTAGACCTTTTTCTCAGTAGAAAAGACATTTGTAAAAACACTTACAATATCTTAATAACCAGTCCTTTTAGTCTCTACTGATATGTCCGCCACTTGAGGTTTTTATCTTCTTTATTTTTGGATTTCCCGAATAGTCTATGCTACCACCAGAACTGGCACGTCCTTCTAAAGAATTTAAAACATATAAATTCATATTAGCACCCGATGAGGCTTTTGCTTGGCAATTTTGCACTTTTAGTTTAGATGCATTTAGATGACCACCACTACTAGCCGATGCTTTAAAAAGAATAGCGTCTCCTTTTAATTTAGCAGAAGCACCACTACTAACACTACAATTCAAATGCTTTGCACTCAAATCAAGATAAAGACTTGCACCACTAGAAACCGCCATTTTTAGATCAGGTAAATTAAATTGCTTTTTATTTTGCAGATCTGCACCACTACTCACGGCTATTTCTTTTAACTCTTTAAAGGTAACATACACGTTAAATTTGGTGGCATCCTTTACTTTATCTTCAACATATAACCGCAAGCGATTATCTTCTACTACGGTAATGATATTATCTTGAAGATTATTATCCGTTTCTACTGTTACCGCCTCTTTTTCGCCCTGTCTGATATAAACGTTTAAACCAGAAGCTGCAGAAATCTCTTCAAAACGATTAACTTTTCGTTGTTTAAGCACCACGTTGCCATTTCCTGTTTCGCCAAGCTTCCAAAATTGAGCATTTACATATCCTATTGATACTATCATTGCTATTAACAAAATAGCTGTTTTTTTCATTTGTTTTCTCATTTGTATATTTTTTAATGATTTATTTGTATTGTCTTGTTATTGCATTAAAAAGAAAAGATAATTGAATTAACCAATTGCCACATTTTCTCATTATCACATTGTCAAATTACCAAATTATCGCATTGCCACATTATCACATTATTTATTCATCAATCAAACTCTCTATAGGATTTTTTGTTGCTAGCTTCCAACTCTGATAAGCAATGGTAATAAACGCAATAATCAGAAGAAGAACAAACACCACAACAAATAACCAATAAGGAAATTCGATATGTAACGGATAATTTTGCAGCCAATTGTTTAATGCAAAATAAGTAATAGGACAAGCAATAATTGATGCGATAATTATCCAACGGCTAAAATCACGTATAAAAATACCTATCAACTGTGGCATCGTTGCACCTAACACTTTACGAACACCAATCTCTTTGGTTCTTTCTTCGGCTGAAAACGAAGCCAAACCAAACAAGCCTAAACACGACACGATAATTGCTAATATTGATGCAGCAAGTAGTGTTTTTACTCTAGCTTTACTACTATCGAACAATTTATTGTAGTCGTCTTGTAAAAATCCATAAATAACAGGATATCCCGGTGCATACTTTTCCGCTATTTTTTTTACCGTGGAAATAGCTTCTTTTCTATTCCCTTTGTTGTAGCGAATAAATATATAATTAATCCAGCCTCCTTGAAGAAAACATACAGGTTGTAGTTGTTCAGTAACAGGCGTAATGTGATAATTTTTTACCACACCAATGATGCGTTTTCCGCTAAGTAACTCGTTAATTACCGATTGCTTGGGATTAATTATTTTTGCGAACTTTTCGTTGATTACAAGAGCAGTGCTATCAGCAAGAGGATTATCTGAATTATAGAAACGTCCTTCTAACATTTTTAAACGAAATACTTTGGCATAGTCGCCATCTACAGTAGGATAAGTTATTAAAGGATTATAATCTGGATCTTTTCCTTCCCATTGCATTCCCCAGCCATTACTATAAACTGAAAAAGGAAAGTTATTTCCCTGACTAATCGCTTCGATATGGCTGTTTTTAGACAGTTCTGCTTTGATATTTTTATAATTCTTTTGCAAATCAGGATTAACATTTAAACGAATTACGTCTTTTAAATCTAGACCGATATCCATTGTAGCTAAATAATGAGTTTGCAACACAATTCCCAAAGTGTAGGTAAGCAGTGCCGATGCCAAAGTAAATTGCAACACAACTAAAAAGGTTCTCAATCGGCGACCACCTTTGCCCTTGGTAAATTTCCCTTTTAGCACAGCAATAGGATTAAACGATGATAGATAAAAAGCGGGATAAGCTCCAGCAATAATTCCCGTTCCGACAATTACGCCTAATAAAATCAACCAAAACTCAAAAGAAGCATAATTAAGAGTCAAGTTGCGATGCATGATATCATTAAAGAATGGCAGAAATAGTTGCACTAATAGCAATCCAAAATTGGCTGAAATCACTGTAATTAATAACGATTCACCCATAAATTGCTTTATCATTTGTGGATAAGTGGCACCAATCGCTTTTTTCAAACCTATTTCTTTGGCACGTTTGGCTGCCCTTGCGGTGGATAAATTCATAAAATTGAAACAAGCAATAATCAATATCAAAATAGCAAGACTCAAATATAATTTTACTTGTTTTATTCCTGTTGGAGATCCATCGATATAATACAAATGTCTTTTTAGTATTGGAGAAAGAAAAACCGTTGTTTTAGATTTGCTATCGGCATACTTTTTATACACATTTTCTAAACGATGATTTAAAGTATCGATATTGGTTCCTTTTTTAATTTTCGCATAGCCGAAATAACTATGACTATTCCATTTTCCAACGCCATTAGGAAATCTTTTATAATGAAATGTCATTGGAATTAAAGCTCCGAAACTTATCGTAGTGTTAGAAGGTAAGTCTTTTACAACGGCAGTAACCGTAAATACCTCTTTTTTGTTTATGGTAACCGTTTTCCCTATTGGATTTTCGTTTCCAAAAATCTTTTTTGCTATTTTTTCGGTAACTACCAAAGCATTTGCACCATTAAGGCAAGTGTTTCGATTTCCTGATATAAAAGGAAAACTAAATATACGAAAGAAATCGGGGGCTGCATTTTGTATATTGATATACTGCGATTGCCCTCTATAATCAACTAACATATTCTCGCCCCAAGCATTAAATTGCGATGCATATTCTATTTGAGGATAATGTTCTTTTATAGTTCTAATTAAAGGTTCTGCTAAATTGGGTAGCGGATTCTTCCTGTTATTGTGTACTTGCCAATTATTCACCTGATAAATTTGCTCCGCATCATCGAAAAAAGTATTATAACTCATTTCGTGATTGACCCATAGCAACAGCAAAATAGCACAAGCCATACCAATTGCCAACCCTGATATATTAATAAAACTATAAGCTTTATTTCGCCAAAGATTGCGAAAAGCTATTTTTAAATTTGTTACAAACATCATGTTCTGTTTTAAAGATGAATTATATTGTCTTGTTGATATTTTCGCTCACTATTTTTCCATCGAAAAGATGTAATACACGTGCTGCATAGCCCGCATCAGAGTGCGAGTGAGTAACCATAATAATAGTGGTGCCATCGTTGTTTAATTCTGAAAGCAACTGCATCACTTCGTTTCCATTTGCCGAATCAAGATTTCCCGTAGGCTCGTCGGCAAGTATCAAACTAGGCTTAGTAACCACTGCCCGAGCAATAGCCACTCGCTGTTGCTGTCCGCCAGAAAGTTGCTGCGGAAAGTGTTTTGCTCGGTGTTCCATTTGAACCCTGTTCAAAACCTCTTTTACCATCTCTTTGCGTTTTGCGGCAGGCACTTTCTGATAGATTAAAGGCAGCTCCACATTCTCAAAAACTGTTAATTCATCAATCAAATTAAAACTCTGAAAAACAAAGCCGATATTGTTTTTTCGCAGTAAAGTGCGTTGGCTCTCGGTATATTTTGTAACATCTTTATCTATAAATTCTATTTTTCCCCCTGTGGCACTATCAAGCATACCAATAATATTCAGCAAGGTTGATTTACCACAACCCGATGGCCCCATCACTGCAACAAATTCGCCTTCTTTAATATGAATAGAAACATCAACTAAAGCCTGAGTTTCTATCTCTTCGGTTCTAAATACCTTTTGTAAATTCTCTGTTCTTATCATATTACTTCTATTTTATATTTTTATTTTGACTTTTATAGGACTAAAGCTATGCCAAAACAAGCATCAATATAAAAGTCAGTGCATTATTGTTTGCTGCAAGGCGTTAATTTGATTAAAAGTGTTCCAAAATCATACACTGTGTGTATTGTTTTGGAACATTGATTCAAAGATGTGGCATTGGCACATTAACAAATTTCCTTTACTTTTGGTTGCAAATATTTTAAATACACAATTAAAAATGAAACTAGTTTTTGCTACAAATAATCCCAACAAGTTAAAAGAATTACAAAATCTATTGGGTGAAAACATCGAACTATTAAGTTTGGCAGATATCAACTGCAACGAAGAAATTCCCGAAGATTTTGAAACATTAGAAGAGAATGCCGACCAAAAAGCGGCGTATATCTATCAGAAATATCAAATTAACTGCTTTGCTGATGACACAGGTTTAGAGATTGAAGCACTAGATAATGCCCCTGGAGTATATTCGGCTCGATATGCCGGTGCTGACAAAGATTCCAAAGCGAATATGAAAAAAGTATTGGCAAACTTGAAAAACGAAACCAACCGTAAGGCTCAATTCAGAACCGTAATATCATTATACTTAAACGGCGAAAAACACCAATTCGAAGGAATTGCTAAAGGCTCTATTCTTACCAAAGAACAAGGAGTTGATGGCTTTGGATACGATCCAATTTTTCAACCTGATGGCTATGACATTACCTTTGCCGAAATGGATATGCAAACAAAAAACAGTATTAGCCACAGAGGGTTAGCCGTGCAAAAACTAGTGGCATTTTTAAAATCTCAATAGTCTATTATGCTACGAATTGTCTCTCTTTTTTCTTTTCTATGCATTACTTTTTCTGTTTTTGCACAGCAGCAACAGCGGTGGCATCAGCATCTTCCTTATCAAAAAGGAGAGCAGTTGGTGGCAACAAAGAATAAAATTTTCTGTTTAACCCAGTCGGGGCTGTTTTCCTATTCGCTTGCCGATAACGAAATCATTGCATACAACCGAAGCAACGGACTTACCGATACAGAAATTACCGCTATGGGCGTTGCAAATTGGGACGACTGTATTTTGTTGGGATATAAAAGCGGTAATATCGATATCATAAGAAAAGGAAAAATCAGTACAATTGCTGATATTGCTCGCTTCTCGGCTATCAACAATAAATCAATACGATGCATTACCGCATACAATAAAAAAGTGTATTTAGGTACCGATTTTGGAGTGGTGATATTAAATATCAACAAAAACGAAATAACAACCACTTGCTATATTGGTACTGACGGAAGTGCACTAAGCGTAAACGATTTGGCGATATTTAATAATGAAATTTGGGCAGCCACCAAAGCGGGTATCTACAAAGCAGCCACCAATGCATTTAATTTAGCTGATTATGCCAGCTGGCAACTAATAGCCCCTACTGCAAATATCCCTTTTCAACAAATTATTGTTGCTGATAATAAAGTTTATGCATTCAGAAACAGTGATAAAAGCGTAGTGTTTCAGCTGCAAAATGATTTGTTGCAACAAGTATATGGCGGAAAACAAAAAGTATTTCGATTAGCAAATATCAACAATCAATTAGGATTGATACACAGCGGAAGCATTGTAACATTAAAAGGAAAACCAATTATTGATATCGATTTGCCAAAGCCCGAATTTAGAGATATTTGTAGTTTGCAAAACAGGGTTTTTATAGCCGACCATGGCAATGCTATGCTAGAAATCAGCAATACCATAAAATCAATTCGCCCCGACGGACCTTTAAGCAATAAAATAACAGCAATTTGTGGCTCGAACAATGCAATTTGGGCAGTTGATGGAAGAAAAAACAACGAAAATAACGCCGCACAACTATTTGGATATATTCAAAATCGCTGGAAAAACTTTACGTCTGAAAATATTACCGAACTAAAAGGGAAAAAAAATATGGTTGCCGTTGCAGCCGATCGGTTAGACGCTGAAAAATTGTATGTTAGTTTATGGAATCAGGGTGTGATGATTTTTAAGAACAATCAAATAGAAAATTTTTTTCAGCCTAACAACACCGATGTCAATATCAATAAAATTGCAGCAATTACCACCGACAAACGGGGAAATCTGTGGATGATAAATGCAAATGATAGTCGCCCCATTAAGGTTTGGAACAGATCAAAAGGCTGGTCGGCACTGGGAAATCCCAATTTAAGTAGTAGTGATTTTAAAAAAATAATTGCTCTTTCGAATGGCGATAAATGGATATTGAAACATTCAGGCAAAAGAATTTTTGCATTCAACGAGAATGGCACCATCGCAAACTCTGATGACGATGTGCTGGAGAACTTTAGAATAACCAATAAAAATGGCGATTTAATTGCCAACACCATTTATGATATGGCAGAAGATATTGACAAAAAAATTTGGGTGGCTACATCAGAAGGCGTGGCGATTTATACCAATCCCGGAGCAATCTTGCGTGATGGTGATTTTTTTGCCTTTCGTCCTATTATTAAAGTTGATAATGTTACGCAATATCTTCTATCATCAGAAAAAGTTTTAAGTATAGCCATCAACGGAGCCAACCAAAAATGGCTAGGAACCGCAAGTTCGGGAGTGTATTTAATATCTGACACAGGCGATAAACAGCTGAAACATTTCACCACGTCAAACAGTCCGTTGCCATCTAATCGCATAGAGCAAATTGCTATAAATCAGCAATCGGGCGAGGTTTTCTTTGTAACCAACAAAGGCATGGTTTCTTATAGCGGCACAGTAACTGCTGGCAATTCTAGCTATTCTCACTTATATGCTTATCCAAATCCTGTGCGTGAAAATTATAAAGGCGATATCACCATTACAGGACTCAAGGCAAATTCGTCTATTCGCATCACCGATGTTAGTGGCAACTTGGTGGCTACGGGGCAATCGGTTGGCGGACAATTTTTGTGGAATGGTAACAATCTGAACGGAAACAGGGTACATACTGGTGTTTATCTTATTTTTTGTGCTGATGATATGGGCAAGCAAGCTAAGGTTATTAAGTTGTTGGTGGTGAATTAGCTTTTGTTTTTTGGCTGGTGGCTTTTGGTTTTTTTGCTTTTAGCTTTTGATTTCTTAGCTGTTAGGTTTTAGTTTTCTGGCTATTTTTTATTGATAATAAGCCATTGATTCCTATATTTTTTAGATTGATTGTAGGGGAGAGGGTTTTAAGTGGTTTTGTTATTTGTGTTTTTTCTGAATGCTGTTTTCTCCTTTTTGTTTAGACAAAAGAAATTTTTCTCTTCAACAAAATCAGTAAATCACTTAAACAGAAGAAAAGAATTATTGATATGATTTCTTTCTTCTGTTTAAGTGATTTTTTTGTTTTTATATATGGGTCATTCTTGATATAGGTGTAAAATTTGAAAATATCCTTTTTAGGGATAAAAAAAGATAAGACTTTTTCGGAGAAAAGTATGTGTTAAAAATTAAACGCACAAAAGGCTTTTTGGGAAAATTCTTAAACAAAATGCCAAAAACAACAGAAATAAATCTATCATAATATAATGCAAAAAAATCTTCTTTTAGACAGAAAAAAATAAACTTCTTTTTATCATAAAAAAAGTCTTAAAAGAATTCAAAAAAACTCTTAGAAGAAAAAAAATTTTTGTCAAAGAGTTTTTCAAAAATTGTCTAAGGTTTTTTTCAAAAACTCTTAGACGAAAATTTTTTTTCTCCCTTACGATTTTTTCGCTCTCTTTAAGTATTTGATTATCAATGCTTGGTGATTGCCGTTTTTTGTACTTTTTTTCAGAAAAGGCACTGAGGTGCTATTGTAAAGACTGTCAGTTATTGTGCAATTTTGGTCGGCGTTTTCTTGCGAAAAAGTTAAACATAATAATTAACTAACTGCTGTTTTTTGTAGGGATTTGTTGATGTGTTAGTTTTTTAACACACTAGCGTGGTGATGCTGCTTTTTAGACGTTTTTTTAGTGTTGTAATTGCTTTTGGGTAAATTTAGATTACAATTGGTATCATTCGATTAGGCATATTGCCAAAAAAAATGTGACAATTGGTTTGTTACAACCAATTGCCACATTATCGCATTATCAAAAATTAAAATTATCTTATTAGTCAATTATCATATTATCTCATTGTGCAATTATCCCGCTCTTTAATAAAACTCCAAAAAATCTTTTACCGATTTAAGATAATATTCTTTCCAGCCCTCAACAATCTCGTCATAAACATCAGCCGGAATATTAGTGTGCGTTAATTCTATACAAGTATCTTTTCCCGATTTCTTTAATAATAGGGTAACTATCGAAGGGTTTTCTGTTTCGCCAAAGAACCATTCTTGTACAATTTTATGATCCTTTACAATTTTTAGATTACAACCAGAGATATCGCCTTCCCATAGCGAAAAGACAGTCCCCTCTTTATTGTCCATGATTGCAGGATATCCTGTCCATAACTCTATTTGAAACGGATTGGTTAGTGCGTTAAAAACTTCTTCGGGAGTAGCATTAATCGTAAGAGTGTAATTAAAATTTTTCATTGCTTATAAAGGATTTATTTGTTTTTGATATAATCTTCCATCTTTTCTAAAACGAAAATAGCGTCAGCAATACCGCTGATATCTTCAAAAATTAAAGATAAACGCTCCGCTTCTTTCATTTTACAAGGTACCGTTTCACTTTGAACAAAATTAAGTATTTCATTAAAAATAGCCGAATCATAGAAAGCCGACGATTCGTCAGCAACAAAAAAGAAAACCAATTTGCGTTGTTTTAAAACAATACGTTCAATACCAAAATCAATGGCTTTCCATCGCAACTGCACCACATTCAACAGTTCTTCGGTGGGCTTTGGTATGGCTCCAAAACGATCTTTTAAATTGGTTTTAAACTGATGCATTTGTGCCAAATTT
>PDWI01005725.1_pt1 | contig 15889 bp, 15 predicted proteins | sample 1430891 | NCBI WGS metagenome assembly PDWI01 (sample SAMN01162508, study PRJNA174530) | Oral metagenome, whole genome shotgun sequencing project. | biome: Marine environment; feature: Marine mammal; material: Swab sample of the gingival sulcus; isolation source: swab sample of gingival sulcus...
AAATTCAGTGATATTTGCTAATAATGGCACAGAAATTGCATCTTTAAATTGTCTATATTCTTCCAAAGTATGCACCGCTTCAGCAAATATAGCATCTGCTCCTGCTTGAACATATGCTTTTGCCCTCTCAATCGCAGCAGCTTGTCCTTCACTTGCATGGGCATCAGTTCTAGCTATGATGTAAAAATCAGGGTCTAATTCTTTTTTTGCATCAACTGCGGCTTTAATTCTATCGCACATCTCTTCAATACTAACTAATTCTTTATTTGGTCTATGACCACATCTTTTAGCAGCAACTTGGTCTTCGATATGAAGTCCCGCAGCACCTGAACGAATAAACTCTTTTACAGTTCTAGCGACATTAAAAGCATGTCCCCAACCAGTATCTGCATCAACTATTAAAGGTGTATCACAAACTGAAGTAATTCTTCTAATATCTATACAAACATCTTCAATCATAGTCATACCCAAATCTGGTAAACCATAAGAAGCATTTGCAACTCCAGCACCTGATATATAAATAGCCTTATGACCAACTCTTGTAGCTTGTAATGCTTGATAAGCATTTATAGTTCCTACAATTTGAAGAGGATTTTCCTCTTTTAAAGCTTGTCTAAATTTTTTACCTGCACTCATATTTCTCCTTTGAAATTAATTTCATAGTATTATACAAAAATTAAGTATGTCTATTATGTATGACTTTTGTACAATAAAATACAATTTTTTTTACTTTTTTTACTTTTTGTACAAAATCTATTCTTATGTTAAAAAATAGTACAATATCATTTTAGAAATTATTTTGATAGGATATAAAATGGCATATAAAAGTTCAGTTGAAAAATTTGTAGAGATTTTTAGACGCTCAAACTTAAGTATCTCAAAATTTGCAGCACTTATAAAAAAAGATAGAAGAACTGTAACAGCATGGATAGACAAAATATCTGATGTTGAACCAAACAAAGACATAAAAGAACAAATATGTAAGATTTTTAGATATCCTGATTATATATGGGAAGAAGACTGTTGTGAAGATGAATTTATCAAATCAATCACACAAATACCCCAAAAAGAAGTTAGAATAATCGATGCTGATTATTTAGGACGATTAAAATACATAATGGAAGTAGAAGAAAATAGAAGATTTGTCATTCAATCTCAATTTCCAGGACCTATGTATAGGGATACTACTGTAAAAAAAATATACCGAACTAAAAACTCTCAAGATATAGAAGACTTAAGACAAGCAAGGATAGATAAAATGCTAAGATATGACTATGATACAACGGAGTGGTATTCTATCAAATCTATTTTATCATTTTGTTTTTCAAATATAGGGAACTCTTATACAAAAGAAGAGAAAATCAAAATACTTGAACTAATATACAAGATTTTCAATAACAACTACAATAAAAAGTTGTTTTTATTTGATTCTTTTTCAAAAAAAATATACGGTATGGAAAATACTTATATTTCTATAAATATCAAGCAAAAAGTACTATTTTTCAAATCTCCAATTGATACTATATTTATAGAAATTAGAAATAGAAATTTAGTTGAAAGAATGCACAAATACTATAGTTCTTTAAGTGAAGCACCATCTCATATAAATTTTTTAGATTCTGTAAAAATCATAAAAATACTACAAGAAGCTTTAAAATACAACAACAATCTAAGCCAAGCATATGAAACTATCAATAGAAATACAGCCTATGGGGAACTATTTTACAATAATTTATCAATAGACTTACAAAAAAAAGTAAGTATGCCTAATACCAAAGGACATACGAAAACTCATAATGTCTAAGGGACTAAAAAAGTCCCTTAAAACTAGTCATTAAAAACTATTTTATCCAATTGGATAAAATCAGAATTAAACTTAAAATGCAAAGTCAATTTTTTATCATCTTGATTGTTATTTTTGATGATATTTTCAAATTTAGTTTTCATATCATCATCTAAGATTTTGACATCCAACTTATCACAAATCTTATACTCATCATCTCTTATATGTCTAGCTTTGAAATCTTTTAATTTATAAGATAAACTAAAAGGTTCTTTAGCTAAACTTTTGTCAAGTACCTTTTCAAGTTTTAGAAATACTATTGGGGTATCTTGCATTTGCATATCTTCAGCTTTTATGATGTATTTATAACCGTATTGATAATCTAAGTTTTCAATCTTTGCTTTGTACAAAGTATCACCTTCTTTAAAATAATAAATCATCTCACCTGATTTACTAGGTTTTACATATCTAAGTAAAAATCTCTATATAAATATTAAATCTCTATTGACAAATAAATATAATAACAATATAATAACAATATATCAATAAGATTAAAGGAAGTTATTTGATTTTCAACTGGAATAAAGATAAAAATCAGATATTAAAAGAACAAAGGGATATTTCTTTTGAAGAAATAGTAAATGAGATTTTAAATGGTAAGGTTTTAGACATCATAGAAAATCCAAGTTCTAACTTTGACAATCAAAAATGTTTTGTTATAGAAATATCTGATTATGTTTGGCTTGTACCTTATGTAAAAAAAGAAGAAGAGATTTTTCTTAAAACTGCTTTTCCAAGTAGAAAACATCAAAAAATTTACCTAAAAAACTGAGGATTTTACAATGAAAGAATTTAATTTAGAAGATGAAGAACTAGAAATCTTAAAAGATATAGAAAACAATAAATACATATCTTTAAAACAAAAAGATAAAAAAAAGTTTCAAAATGAAAAAAATAATTTTGAATTAATAGCAAATAATACCATACAAAAAATGACAAAAAAAAAGCCTTATACTCTAAAACTATTTGAAAATGATATAAATAAGATAAAAATTATGGCACTAGAAAAAGGCCTACCTTATCAAACTTTTATAGCCTCTATATTGCACCAAGTAGCAAACAAACAAATCAAAGTTTAGTTTTTAGGATATATACTACCCAATGGTCTTGAATGAAGGTATTCTATAATCTTTTCGGGGGGGGAGAACGAGGATGTTTTTTCTATAAGTTTTGCTAGATTGTCTAAATCCATTGGTTTATAGTAGTAAAAACCTTGTACAAAATGACAATCTATATCTTCTAAAAATGCAACTTGATTTTCATCTTCAGCACCTTCGGCTATAACTTTTAAAGACAATTCATTTGCCAAAGTAACTATAGCTTTAGCAATAGCAGCATCTTGTGAGTGATTGCATACATTTTTGACAAAAGACCTATCTACTTTTAGTATATCAATAGGTATATTTCTTAGATATGATAAGGAAGAATATCCAGTACCAAAATCATCAAGGGAAATAGAAAAGCCAAGTTGCTTAATATGTGTAAATAACTCTACAATTTCTTCTAAATTTTCACTTAGGATACTTTCTGTTATCTCTAGTTCTATTAAAGAAGTATCAACTCCTGTTTGATTAACTATATTTGTAAAAATATCAATAAAATTCGGGTCTTGCAACTGCCTTACAGAGACATTTAGTGATATTGAGAAGTTGTATCCTTGTCTTTGCCATTCATTACTTTGTAAACATACCTGTTTTAATACCCACGAACCTATTTGTACTATTTGTCCTGTATCTTCAGCAACAGGTATAAAATCTGCTGGCGAAATCAATCCCTTTATAGGGTCTCTCCAACGAATCAATGCTTCAAAACCATATATTTTTTTACTTTTTAGATGTATTTTTGGTTGATAAAATAATTCCAAGTGATTATGGTGTATTGCTTCTTCTAGCTTTTTTTCTATATCCAAATCTTTGATAGCCTTATGACTAAAACTATCTTTATAAAACACTAAAGAAACTTTTTCATAATGTTTTTTTGACTCTTCATAAGCTAACATAAGATTTTTCAAGACATCTTGTTTACTATTACCATCTTTAGGTAATACAACTACACCAATATTTGTAAAAAGTTGTATAGTATTCGTCTCATCTATACAAATAGGAGTTTTAAAAACATCAATAACTTTTTTTGTATAAGCATTTATGTCAAAATCATCATCTTCATACTCATACATCATAACAAGCTGTGTTCCAGAAATCCTAAAGACCATATCATCAACACTCAAAGCTTGTAAAGACTTAGCAATATCTCTTAAGATTTTATCTCCTATATCAAAACCATAAAAATAATCTATTTTTTCAAAATGTCTAAAATTTATGCCAAAAGCAAGCATTTTTAACTTTGGATTTGATTTTCTTTTTTCATAAAATTCATATATTTTTTTTACATTTAATTCCCTATTTCCAGCTAAAGTAAGAGAATCTGTATAAGTTAGTTTATAAATAGTTTTTTCATGTACAGTTTTACTAAAGACTACAAGTATATGTTCATCTTTTTTATCTTCATCGATATAAGAAGACTTTACATCAAAATCTACTTCATCAAAAGAATAGTTAAAATCATAGGAATTATCTTTATTTTCTAAATTATGTTTTATTTTATCAATCTGAAAAAAATCATCTAAATTTTGTATATTATGTGTTTTTTTAAATGCATAAAAAGCCTTATTTGCCCATAGCAAAGATAAGTTCTTATCATAAATCAAAACCAAATCATCGACAAAATCCAAAGTTTTTTTAAACATATCATCTCTTTTAAACTGTTTACCCATCCTAACATAAAATAACTTATATTTTTATTTAATTAGTGTTATATCTATTCCATTATACATATTTCTTGTTTTTTTATGTGAGATATAGTTTCTTTTAAGACCAAAAATATTATCACTGTACTTAAAAAAGTAAGAATATAAGATAAAATCTCATAAAATGCCATGGCTGTCAATTTATACATCAAAATACTACTTAAAGTAACTGCTGTCATAGGAAAAGTAAATGCCCACCAAGATATAAAAAATTTGATTTTTATAAAATTTTTGTACATTACAAATACAAGTATAGTAAAAAATAATCCCAAAGAAAATAAAGTATGTGCAAAAAAGTCTAAACTATTTGTAAGTTTGATATATGATACAAAACCAATAGCAGGTGGAGCAATAAGTATAAAAAGTGTTGGCATAAATTTTGCAACAAAAGGATTATGAAATATCACCCTATTTAAAATAATAGCAAATAAAATAATCCAAAAAAATATACCAATAGAAAAATAAAAGTACAAAATACTATTGGATACAAAAGTACTTCCTGCTATAGGAACTATCAGATTTCCCACTATTGGGATAAACCATGCTGGATTTGAATGTTGTATTTCAATAGAATTATTTATCCAATATTTTATGGTATAAAAAGTAAAATATATATGTAAGCCCGCACCTATAACAAATAAAATATATGATAAACTAGGTAAATAATGTTTATATACTATAGATACTAGAAGTGTAGCTATAGAACTTGCTGCAAAAAAGTTGATTCTTATGGGATGAGATAACTCTTTTTTTACTTCTTCTTTGTACTTGAATATTTTTACCAAATAAAAACTTACAATCAATACATATACAATAGAAACAAACCCTATCATAATATTTGCTAATATTGTAGGAAAAGAAAAAACTTGAGCCATATTTTCATATACAATAGTAAGTCCTGCTAATCCCATAACAATAGCAAACATCATAATAGGAAAAAACTTTAATCTATTTGTAGGTATTGTTTTGATACTTTCTGTTTTAGTCATTTTTACTCCTAAAATAAGATTTTTTTATAATTATATCTTATTTTATTTAAATAACTATTACTTATGTTTATTTTAAAGATTCAACTAACTCTTTTTTGATTTTTTCCTGGTTTAGTTTTTTACAAACATTTTTATAAAGTTCTTTTACTCTATGCTCATCAGAACTTATCAAAGTTTGAATTTCTTCAAAAGTTTTACCTTCTTCATAGGCAGAAAAAACTTTATATTCTTTTTTTGTAAGTTTTCGCTTTAATACTTCTTTTAGCTCATCTTCATCTTTTAAAACACCAACTAATTTTTCTATATGTTTTTCTAAACTTTGTGTAAAATTCATAAAAATCCTTTATTTTTTTATCCAATTATTTAATTTTTCTATATCTTTATAAGATGTTAAATCAAGCATAATAGGACTTATAGATATAAAATCATCATTTATAGCTTCAAAATCACAAGTCTTATCATCACTTTCCCAACCTAAGGGATGAAGTCCTATCCAGTAGTACTCTTCACCTCTAGGATTAAAATGTTTGTCTGTGTCATTTCCATACTTCCTATGCCCTGCTTTTGTTATCTTAAAGCCTTGACATTTTTCTTGGCTTATTTGTGGTATATTTACATTTAAAAGTCTTCTTTTTTCAAGTGGAAATTCATCATCAAAAACTTTTTTTACTAAAGTAGCAATAGTTTTTTGAGCTAGTGAAAAATCTGTTTGTTTTTCTATAAAACCACAAGTTTTTACATCCTTATAAACTTGAGATATAGCAATAGAAGGTATGCCTTGAAGTACCCCTTCCATAGCAGCAGCTACCGTTCCACTATATGTTATATCCTCGCCCATATTTGCACCCATATTTATACCACTTACTACCAAATCAGGCTTGTTATCTTCATCAAAAAGATTGTTTATGGATAAATAAACACAATCACTTGGTGTTCCATCATCAACTTTATAAAAGCCCTCTTTTACTTTTTCTAGTTTTAAAGGCTTATCTAAACTTAGGCTATGTCCACAAGCTGATTTATTTTTAGAAGGTGCTACGACTGTTAGTTTTGCAAGTGGTTCTAGTGCTTGAATTAAGGCTTTTATACCTATGGCATCAAATCCATCATCGTTTGTTATGAGTATATGTTTCATTGTACTATAAATGCTCCTTGTATTTTAGGTATTAATTTTTCTACATTGTTATTTATCTTATAAGAACTATGCAGTTCTATATCTTTAAGTTTTGTTTTGATTAGGATTTTTAACTCTCTTTTTCCTTGATTGTTTGCAACTATATCAAAAAGTTGATAAATACTGTCTTCTTTATCATCAAAAGGAAGTGCTACAACCAAAGGTTCTTCTATTTTTTGTATTTGTTTTGTTTTTATTTTTTCTTTTTGTGCATCTAGTATATTTTCTATTTTCAAGATATTCATCTTGGTAAATTTATCATCTTTTGTTATTCGTACCTTAAAGGCTATTGGTTCACTATCACTTGGATTTTTCAAATCTATTTTAAACTCTTCTTCAAGTTCTTTTATCCTATTTTCAAACAACATCAAGTCAATATTACCATGTAAGTCCATTATACTAGCAATGGCAAATTTATTTCCTTTTTTAGAGATTTTTTCAACTACACTTTCAATTTTACCCACAAATAAAGCTTGAGAACCATCTGCTAGTTCATCTATTTCGGAAGATAAAGTATATTTGATTTTACTTAATTGTTCCCTATATCTATCAAGAGGATGTCCAGATACATAAAACCCTAGTGCCGCTTTTTCAAACTCTAGTAGTTCTTTTGAGTCAAATTCGTCTATGTGTTCAAGTTCTACATCGATTTTAGTTAGTTCTTCACTATCTCCAAACAATGAACCATTTGCCATTTTTTTAGCAGTCATAGCTTTTTGTACATTTTCAACTATTTGTTCTATTTGTTCCAATAATGCCCTTCTAGAATATCCAAAACTATCCAATGCTCCTGCTTTTGTAAGGCTTTCAATAACTCTTTTATTTACCTTAGAACCATCAATCCTTGAGATAAAATCTGATAAATCCTTAAAATCTCCACCTTCATTTCTAGCTTTTAGTATGGAATTAATCGCCACATCACCAGCACCTTTAATAGCTCCCATACCAAACATAACAACTTCTTTTCCATCTATTTTTTTAGCTGAAAAAACTGAATCAGATTTGTTTATATCAGGTGGAAATAAATCAAGTCCAAGTCTTTTTACCTCATCCACATATTTTACAACTTTATCTGTGTTGTCTTTTTCTAGGGTTAAAAGTGCTGCCATAAATTCACTTGGATAGTAGCATTTTAAAAATGAAGTATAAAATGTGATTAGGGCATAAGCAGCTGAGTGAGATTTGTTAAATCCATATCCAGCAAATTTTACGATAAGGTCAAACAGTTCATCTGTATATGCTCTTGTATAGCCTTTCTTTTCAGCACCATCTGAAAATTCGCCTTTTAGTCTATCCATCTCTTCTTTGATTTTCTTACCCATGGCCCGTCTAACTAAATCTGCACCACCTAGACTAAATCCACCAATAGACTGAACTATTTGCATAACTTGCTCTTGATAAACTATAACCCCGTAAGTGTTTTCAAGTATTGGTTTTAAGGCACTTTCTAACTCATCGTAAAAATAATCTATCTTAGCCCTTCCATGCTTTCTATCAATAAAGTCATCAAGCATACCAGACTCCATAGGTCCAGGTCTATATAATGCAAGAACGGCGATGATATCTTCAAAATTTGATGGCTTTAGTCTTCTACATAAGTCTTGCATACCTTCTGATTCTATTTGAAACAATCCTATGGTATGTCCTGTTTGGATTAGGTCATAAACTCCTTTGTCATTTACATCTTCGTGTATAAAGTCTATTCTTTTTCCATGTCGCTTTTCTATTAGTTTATTTGCTTCTTCAATAACTGTTAGGGTTTTAAGTCCCAAAAAGTCAAATTTGATTAAATCCACATCTTCAACATACTTACCATTATACTGCGTTGCAAGAGTGTCAAGTCCTGAAGGCTTAAAAAGTGGTGTTTTATTCCATAAAGGGTCATTTGATATAACAACTCCTGCTGCATGTGTTCCAGCATTTCGGTTCAAACCTTCAAGTGCTAGGGCATATTCCCATACCCTTTTAGCAAGTGGATTTGTTTCACATAGTTCTTGTATCTTTGGTTCTTTCTCCCAAGATGAACTTAGATTTATCCCTAATTCATCGGGGATTAGCTTAGCCATAGCATCTGCTTGTGAATAAGGCATATCAAGAACCCTTGCTACATCTCTTATGACCCCTTTTGCTAGAAGTTTACCAAAAGTGATGATTTGAGCGACATTTGCCCTACCATATTGTTGTACAACATAGTCTATTATCTCTCCCCTTCTACTTTGACAAAAGTCCATATCAATATCGGGCATTGATACCCTCTCTGGATTTAGAAATCTCTCAAAAAGCAAACCATAAGGCATAGGGTCAATATCTGTAATAAAAAGTGAATATGCTACTAAACTTCCTGCAGCACTTCCTCTTCCTGGTCCTACTGGTATCTTCATTTGTTTTGCAACAATAACAAAGTCCCAAACTATAAGCATATATCCAGGGAATTTCATAGAATTTATGATATCTATTTCAACTCTTAATCTATCTTTATACTCTTGATGTTTTTCTTTAGGAACTATTTCAAGTCTTTTTTCAAGTCCTTCCCAACACTTATATTCAAAAAGTGCAATATCATTTTCAAGGCTATATTCTACATCTGGAAATGGTATATCTTGTCCTGATTCTTTTAGCTTTTCTCTTGTAAATTTAAAATTTGGTGGTGTTGGATTTCCCAGTTTTATCTCTAAGTTACACTTATTTACTATTTCTTGAGTATGTTCTATGGCTTCAGGAATATCAGCATATAATTGTGCTATTTGCTCGGGTGATTTTAGATAAAATTCATGAACACTATGTCTAAGCCTTTTAGGGTCATCATAAAGTTTATTCATAGCTATACACATAAAAGCCTCGTGGGCATCTGCATCTTTTTGGTTTAGGTAATGGGTATCATTGGTTGCTACCACTTTTATACCTGTTTCTTTAGAGATTTTTAGTATCAAGTCATCTATGAAAAGTTGATCCCCAATTCCGTGTCTCATAATCTCTAAGTAAAAGTCATCTCCAAAAATTTCTTTATATTCTAAGGCTATCTCTTTTGCCCTTTCATAACCTTTTGCACCATTTTTAACATTTCTTTCACTGTTTGTGTTTAAATGCCAGTTTACCTCACCTTGTAAACATGCCGCACTACAAACCAAACCTTCGCTATTTTCTCTAAGTAATTTTTTGTTTATTCGTGGATAGTAGTAAAATCCGTGCATATAAGCTTGCGAACTTAGAAACATAAGGTTTTTATATCCTATTTCATTTTTTGCATATAAACATAAGTGAAATCTTTGCCTATTTGTTTTATCGCTTAATTCTTCACTATTATGTATATAAGCCTCCATCCCAATAATAGGCTTGATACCTTGAGCTCTCATAGCATTATAAAAATCAATAGCCCCAAACATATTTCCATGGTCGGTCATAGCAACACTAGTCATACCTAGTTCTTTGACCTTTTTAGCAAGTGGCTTTATCTTGTTTGCCCCATCAAGGAGCGAATACTCTGTATGTAAATGCAAATGTGTAAATTTAGGAGTTTCTGACATATTTTATACTCTATTATTTTTTTATATAAGAGTATATCTAAAAAATGTTTTTAGCCTACTTTAATTTATAAAAAAGATAATAATAGTATCATAATCTGACACTATTAATGCTTATAATCGTTTCATTTAAAATTTACTATTTTTAAAAAACTCTACAGCTTCTTTATATCCCAAATCAAAACAATCTTGCATTTGATGAAAAGTAAAGAGGTAAAAATCAGTGATATATTCACTTCCTAAGTAATAATCAGTATGTTCTAGTGTGTATCTACGATTTTGGTATAGTTGTACAAGAAAATGTCTTTTTATTTTTGAATACATACTAGCTCCAATACTTGGTTTTGTAAGTTTCTTATGGGCAAACAAATCTATAGTTAATATGTCGTATCCTTGATTTTCTAATGGTTTTAAAGGAAGATTATCAAAATATCCGCCATCTATCAAAGACATATTTTGATATTTTATTGGAGGGAAAAGTACTCTCAAAGCACTTGAACCTAGACAAAGAGGCACGGTATCTCCACTATTGAAATAATGTAATTTTTTTTCTTTTAAATCATAAGCATTTACCCATACAGGTTTTGGCATATCTTCAAGTTTTTTAATAGGAAATAACTCATCTGTGATTTTAGTATCCGTATCAATTCTAATCAAACCCGTATCTTTAAAGTAATTAAACTTTAGATTTTTTCTAGCCTCTTTACTTGAAAGTATCCTAAACTGTTCTTTTGCACTAACACCACTTGCATAAGAAGCCCCTACAATTGCTCCTATTGATGCACCACTAAAAGCTTCTATTTTGATATGATTTTCATCACAAAAATGTAAAAAACCTAAGTGATATGCACCTCTTGCGGCTCCTCCGCCTAAAACTAATGCTAAACTCATCTGTAAAGTAATCCTTCTTTTAGTTCTTGATATTTTTCTTTTCCACAAAGTATTTCAACAAGTTTTAAAGCAAATTCCATAGCAGTAGCTGGTCCAGATGAAGTTATAACTTTAGTATCAAACACGACTTTTTCATCATTTTTATAGCCATCTAGTCTTATCTTTTCCTCAAAAGAAGGATAACAAGTATAATTTTTACTTAAAACATCTGCCTTATGTAAAGCATAAGGAGCAGCACAAATAGCAGCTAGGTATTTATCTTCTTTTTTAAACTCTTTTAATAACTCTTGCACTTTTTTACTATTTGCTAAATTAAAAGCATTTGGCAAGCCACCAGGGAGTACTATCATATCAAAATCACTACTAGAAACTTCATCTAATAAGCAATCACAAAGTATTTGTATATCGTGAGCACCTTTAGTATTCAGTTCCTCTAAGGCTGCAATTTTTACATCAAGTTCTGCTCTTCTTAAGATATCAATTATAGTACAAGCCTCAATCTCTTCGAAACCATTTGAAATAGGAAGTAAAACTTTTTTCATAATTTTCCTTTTTTTCCTATGATTATACAAAAAAATATTTAAAATAAAGCAAGTTTCAAGAATATATAAGCTATTTTTAAATAAAATCTATGTCAATATAAACAAAAGGGTTTTTGATGAACAAAAAAATGATTTCAGTCTTTTTTTTAAGCTTTCTAGTCTTATCGTTTAGCTCATGCTATAAAAAACAAGTTACTCCAGCACCTGCTGTAATACCTGTCCAACCAGATAAGGAACTTACAGAACAATATAACAAAGTTCAAAAGACTAAAAAAGGTATAGAAATAGCAAAAGATAATCAACACTTTGTTACAAACCAAAGTACATTAGAAGGGACTATTAACTCTTTAGCTGTACAAATGCTTCATAATAAAAAGTTAAAAACATCTAAACCTATGTTGATTACTTCATTTGTAAGACTTGATAAGTTTAAGAAAACTACAGAATTTGGAAGAATTGTAGGTGAAAGTTTGATAAATGAACTATCAAATAGAGGTTTTAATATGATTGAATACAGAGGACAAACTGCTGTTTCTATCAATGACCAAGGTGAGTACTTTATAAGTAGAAAACCTTATGAACTAAAAGACAAAGCACCTGATACTTATGTGGTAGTAGGAACTTATTCAAGACAATATAGAAAAGTTATGTTAAATGCAAGGGTTATAGATAATATAACAGGAAAAGTTATCACAAGTGCAAGATCAACTTATCTGCATGGTTTGTTTAATGATTGTTTATTATTTCAAGATTGTCCACCACTTAGAACTATAAAAATAGTAAAAGAAAAATAATATTGAATACTTTTATAAAACTTATTCTTATAGCTATTTTACTTTCTTCTTGTGCAAGACGGCATAAGACACACTCTACAACACCAGTTGTTAAAGCACAAAGAGGTGGTATGATGACTTATCGTATAAACGAAGCAGTTATCGAACTAGGGGAACAACTGTTTTTAAATAGCTTTAAAGCAGAAAAACAAAAAAAGATAGCAATTACAAGTTTTGTAAATCTTGACAAATTGAAAAATTCTTCTACTTTTGGTAGGTCATTATCAGAAAGCTTGATAAATGAACTACATACAAGAAAGTTTTCCATCATCGATCTTAGAACTCAAAAAAACATCTCTATAAATAAACAAGGTCAATTTTATATAAGTAGAGATTTAAAAAAATTAAAAAAGAAAAAAGATGAGATATATGTACTAGTTGGAACTTATTCAAAGTTTGATTATAAATCTTTGGTATTAAATGCTAGGTTAGTAAACTATGATACGAGTGAAGTTATATCAACAGCTAGAGTTGTATATGTATATGAAGATTGTAGCTTATTTAACTTATGTACTCAAAAGAAGATGAAAATTGTAAGAGATAATGATGAATATTAGAAATACTTTTTTCATACTTATTTTACCTTTTTTATTTTCTGCTTGTTTAAAAACATATCCAGATTATTATAAGTTAAAATACTTCCAATCTACTAAAACTACAAATCTAAAAGCCCATACAAATAGACTAGTAGATGGCTTATCTTCTGAAATATCATCTATTTTACCACGAATGAACCAAAGTATTTATGTTATAGATTTTGTAAATCTAGAAAATTTAAAAACTACTTCACAATTGGGATTTTTATTGTCATCTGAAGTAAAAACACATATTATCCAAAAGTTTCATATCCCTATCAAAGAACTAGAATATACAAAATACATAAAAATAGGTAAGAATGGGACAAAAAACCTTTCAAGAGATATAGATGATATAAATACAAAAGAAATCAAAAAAACATTTGCCTTTGTAGGAACTTATTCTATAACACAAAGACAGTTGATACTATACCTAAAACTAATCAATATGAAAACAGGAAACATACTAGGAATGTCATCACATTATATGAGCTTAACAGATGAGATTATAAAACTAGAAAACCAAGAAAATAAACCTGTACTAAAACCACATGTAGTTTTATGATAGTTATATAATCTCTTGAATTAGAAATTGAGGATTGACTACACCTCTAAACTCATTTTTATTTACAGATATTATCAAATCTAGGTTTTGGGGTAGATTAGTATTGCTATCATTAAACTTCAAAGCCTCAAATACAAATCCATCACTATTTAAGGTTAGCTTTAGGTGGTTTCTATCACGACCAATTAAGTCATATCTTAGTAAAGAGACATTTGAAACTTTAAAGATAGGCTTAAGATTTTCTAAACCATAAGGTTCAAAGTCTTCAATGATACTTAAAAACTCTAAATCAACACTTGAAACATCAAGTTCTCCTAAAGTGCTAGCTTGTATATGCAAATCATCTTGAAAGTTTTCAAGTTCCTTATTTATAAGTTTTTGAAAATTTTCAATATTTTCTTGTTTTAGTGCTAAACCAGCTGCATTTTTATGTCCCCCAAAACCTAGAAGAATATCACTTGCTTTTGATATAAGTTCATACAAATTTATATTTGCATTTGCCCTTGCACTTCCTTTTGCTACACCATTTTCTAGTGAAAAAACAAAGGCAGGTTTTTTAAAATCATTGCAAAGTTTCGAGGCAACTATACCTATAACACCCTCATGCCAATGCTCACCCCATACTATGATAGCATGGTCATTTGGATTTGCTTGAGTTTTGGCTTTTTGTGTGATATTTTCTTGTACAGTTTTTCTATAGTTATTTAACTCTTCTAAAACTGATAATCCTTCATTTGCTTCAAATGAAGTTTTTGATAAAAGAAATTCTAAGGCTATTGAGGCATCTTCTATTCTTCCTGCACTATTTATCTTTGGGGCTATAAAAAAACCTATATCATCACTTACTAAATCTTTATTTTGCATATTTTGAGTTATACTTTGTAAAGCTTGTCTTTTTGAAGTTTTAAGTCTTTTCAAGCCTTGTTTAACCAAAGTATAATTTAGTGAAGTCATAGGCATAATATCAGCAATAATAGCAATACAAAGCAAATCTAAAAAATCACCCATATTTACATCTAAATTCATCTGCTTTTTAAGTGCTGCACACAAATACCAAGCAACTTGAGCCCCACATATTTCTTTGAATTCAAACTTACAATCTTCTTGCTTAGGATTTACAATGGCAAGTGCAAGGGGTAGTTTATCCCCTACTGTATGATGGTCTGTGATGATTAAATCAATATTCTTTTCTTTTAGTTTTACACTTGCTTCATAAGCACTTATGCCATTATCAACTGTGATGACCAGCCCTTCATCTATCATATCCACTATCTTAGGTGATAAACCATAACCATGTTCAAAACGATTTGGTATGATAGCTTTTACTTTATAAGATATTTTTTCAAAAAAATCACACATAATAGTAGTAGATACCACACCATCTACATCATAATCCCCTACTATTGTGATAGTTTCATTGTTAAATATAGCACTTTGTATCCTAAGAACTGCTTTTTGTATATCTTTGAATTTATCAGGTTTTGGTATATCAGCAAGCCTTGAATATGGTGTATTCAAGTGCCTTGCCTTTAAGATTTCGTAAAGACTAGATTTTGTGATTTTAGACATTAGTCTTTTTTATTTGCTTGTTTTACAAACTCTAAGATTATTGGATTTGGTGTTTCTAGATGTGAAGTAAATTCAGGGTGAAACTGAACTCCCACAAACCAAGGATGGTCTTTTATCTCAACTGCTTCAATAAGTCCGTTTGATTGTCCTGATATTATCATACCAGCATTTTCAAGTTTTTCTTTATATGCTGGATTTGCTTCGTATCTGTGTCTATGTCTTTCAAAATATACTTTTTCATTTCCATAAGCTTTTTGTAGTTTACTTCCCTTTAGTGGCTCAAATGGATACTCTCCTAATCTCATAGTTCCACCCATAGGTGATTTATGAGTTCTTAGTTGTTTTTCTCCACTTTGGTCAATAAACTCATCAATTAGATATATAAAAGGTTCAGTCGTATTTTCATCAAATTCTACTGAATTTGCATTTTCTATTTTAAGTACATTTCTAGCATATTCGATAATAGATAATTGCATACCAAGACAGATACCTAAATATGGAATTTTATTCTCCCTTGCATACTTAATAGCTGCTAATTTTCCTTCAACTCCCCTGTGTCCAAAACCACCCGCAACAAGTAT
>PDWI01005726.1_pt1 | contig 15889 bp, 6 predicted proteins | sample 1430891 | NCBI WGS metagenome assembly PDWI01 (sample SAMN01162508, study PRJNA174530) | Oral metagenome, whole genome shotgun sequencing project. | biome: Marine environment; feature: Marine mammal; material: Swab sample of the gingival sulcus; isolation source: swab sample of gingival sulcus...
TTTAAAGATTGTTTTTTATTACTACTTATTGAAAGTTTATCGAGATAAGTAATGGCCAAATCTGTGTATTTGCTTACTTCATTTTTTATTATTTTGTCAATTTTGTACTTGTTAAATAAGCTGATAACTTTTTCTATTTTTTGGTTTTTGGCAGTTTGGTATTGATAGAGTTGAAATAACAGACTTTTGTCTTCAGCATTTGCTATAGATAATGTTTTTAGATATAAAAAAGTTTTTTTGTTACTTAGAATATCACCTCCTTTTTGTTTGCCAAAATCCGTTTTGCCATACACATCTAAATAATCATCCTGTAACTGGAATGCCAAGCCCAGATTTAATCCAAAATGGTATATATTTTTACAATCGCTGTTATTGGCATTAGCTACAATAGCACCAAATTCCAGAGCTGCACCAATTAAAACAGAAGTTTTTAGCTTAATCATTTTAATATAATCCGCTACGGTTACATCATTTCTGGTTTCAAAATCAAAATCATATTGTTGGCCTTCGCATACCTCTATAGCTGTTTTATTGAGTAAACAGGTCAACTTCTTATAGGTACTATCGTAGTGCTCTAAGTGTTTATGTGCCATTACCAGCATGGCATCACCTGATAAAATTCCGGTATTTAAATTCCATTTTATATGCACCGGTGGTTTTCCTCTCCTCAGCGGGGCAGCATCCATAATATCATCGTGTATTAGAGAAAAATTGTGAAACATCTCTACTACAAAAGCTGCCGGTAAAGCCTCTTTTGGTTTGCCGTTAAAAATATCACAAGCCATTAAAGTAAGTACAGGCCGTAATCGTTTTCCGCCCAATTTTAAAATATAATCTATAGGTTCATAAAGATTTTTGGGTTCTTTTATTGAAAAATTATGATTTAGATAATCTAAAAATAAAGTTTTATAGGTGTTTATTTCCAAGGTAAATTATTTAGAGTGTAAAAATAGTAGAATACCAGTGAAGTGAAAAATAATTGTGAAAAATTTAAAAAACTTTGGAAACTTGTTTTGTTTATAAAGTTTATTGCTTTAGTTTTGCCCTGTTATGAAAGCAAAAATTTTACAAACGGCTACGGATTTATTTCTCAATTACGGTTTTAAAAGCGTAACTATGGATGATATTGCTGATAATCTGGGCATTTCAAAAAAAACCATATATCAGCATTATAAAAATAAAACAAAATTGGTAGAAGCTACCGTAATGAATACGTTTGATTTTATAAATAAAAACATTGATGCCATTTGTGCATTAAACAAAAACCCGATTGAAGAGGCATACGAGATAGAAAATTTTATTCAGGCCCATTTAAAAGAAGAAAAAACATCGTCACAGTATCAGTTGAAAAAATACTACCCAAAAATATTTAATACGCTATACAAGATGCAGTTTGAGTCAATTACTTCTTGTGTTTCTGATAACTTATCCAGAGGTGTGACAATGAATCTATACCGTGCTGATATTGACATAGATTTTATAGCCAAATTGTTTTTTAATACTATGATTTCGTTAAAAAATCAGGAATTATTTCCCTTAAAGCATTATTCCGTAAATACTTTGATGAATAATTATTTAGAATATCATCTTAGGGCAATTTGCACTCCAAAAGGGATAAGGATATTGTGTAATGTAATAAATAAACAAATGTAGCACTAATATTAAAAGACATTGATAAAATTGCCTTTATCAGTTCCATCTGTTTTAAAAGTAATTTTATTTATATAAGAAGAATTTAAAAACATGAAAGGACAATTTTTTAAAGGATTATTACTTATTATCCTTGCTACCGGTACAATTTATGCTCAAGATAAATCCCTAACCCTGTCACTACAGGAGGCTATTGATTATGCCTTGGAAAACAATAGAAATGTGCAGAACGCAAAGAAAGACGTAGTTGTTGCAGAAAAGCAGAGGTGGGAAGTTATTGCTACGGGGCTGCCTCAGATTAATGCGGCAATTGACTATCAATATTGGTTAAAACAACAGGTGTCTCTACTTCCTGCGGCTGCTTTTGATAACACAAAAAGTGTGGTGGACATAGTTAATAAATATTTTGATGCCACACAAACCAATTTTGATATTAGTACCCCACAAGGATTTATCCCCATAAAATTCGGCACAAAACAAAGTATGACTGCTACGGCTACGTTGAGCCAGTTACTTTTCGATGGTTCTTATCTGGTTGGTTTACAATCAGCTAAGGTCTTTTTGGAGATTTATAAAAACTCAAAAGACAAAACGGATTTAGAAATCCGCAAAGCTGTAATAAATGCTTACGGAAATGTACTTTTAACCGAAGAAAGCGTAAAGATACTTGAAAAAAACAAGAAAGTTTTAGAAAACAATTTAAATGACACTAGAAAAATTTACGAAAACGGCCTTGAGGAAGAGGAGAGTGTAGAGCAGTTGCAGATTACCTTATCCAGTATTATTAGTAATTTAAACAATACAAAGCGGTTACAGGCATTGGCTTACAAAATGCTCAATATCACCTTGGGTACCGGTTTAGAAACCAATACCATTTTAACGGATGATTTAGAATCGCTTACGCAAGAAAATATTACTTTGGATTTATTAAGTACGTCATTATCTTTAAGCGAAAACATTGATTTTAAAATAGCGGCAAATGAAACCAGATCCAAAGAACTGTTGCTAAAATTAGAGAAAAGCAAAGCCCTGCCTAAGCTTACCGCTTTTGTTAATGGCGGATATATGGGGAATAGTGGAACCTTTACCTTTCTGGATAAAGATCAGCAATGGTTTGGCTCTTCATTACTGGGCGTAAAGTTAAATATTCCAATATTTAGTTCAGGAATGCGAAGTGCCGCTACCCAGCGAGCCAGAATTAATTTGGAAAAAGCCAAGAATAACATGACCGAAGTTGAACAACAATTGCAACTGCAAGTAGCTACAGCCAGAAGTGACTATCAATTTGCCATAGAGGAATACAGTAATAAAAAGGAAAATTTACAACTGGCCGAAAGGATAGAACAAAAGAACCAAACAAAATTTTTTGAAGGTGTAGGATCCAGTTTTGAACTCAGGCAGGCTCAAACACAGTTATATACTGCACAACAGGAGTTTTTACGAGCTATGCTTGCCGTGATTAATAAAAAGGCGGAATTGGAAACAGTGTTGAATACGCCGGTTGTCAAAATTAATTAAATGGGTTTATTTATGTAAAGAGTTTATAAGTTTAAAGTAATTGTGAATTTATCCGATGGGGTATTTACTTTTTCAGATGAAAAAAATAAAAACCAATATTATGAGATTGTTCTCCTTAAGATATTTGGCAAAAAATAAAGCGAGGTTTAAGGAAATTATGCATTAATGAATAAAGTTAATTTTTGTAAAAACATACTAACGATAAACACATAAGCTCAATAATTTAAAATGTAAAATAAAAATGAAAAATATAACTTCAATAATGCTTATTGCTTTGGTTCTCATATCGTGTGGTGGGGATAAAAACCAATCTGTGGAGGCCGTGATGGAAAGTAATAATCTAGAGAAAATAAGAGCGAAAAGAGCAGAATTGGTTACACAACAACAGGAGTTAGATGAGCAATTAAGTCTGTTAGACGAGAAAATTTCTGAACTGGATACCGTTAAGCACGTACCACTTATCACCACCATAATTGCAAAACCTGAAGTTTTTAGGCACTTTTTGGAATTACAAGGGAATATAACTACCAAAAACCTTCTTGTTTTGTATCCGGAGTTTTCGGGGGTATTGTCAAAAATATATGTAAGGGAAGGGCAGTCTGTTGCCAAAGGGCAATTGTTAGCAAAAATAGACGATGGCGGTTTGAGTCAGCAAAAAGCCCAAATGGAAATTCAGGCGGCATTAGCCAAAACTACTTTTGAACGCCAGGAACGGCTGTGGAAAGAAAATATAGGCAGTGAAATACAATATTTGCAAGCTAAATCTAACTATGAAGCACAGGCAAAAGCAATTAATCAACTGAAACAGCAAATTGCAAAAACAGAAATCAGAGCCCCTTTTTCCGGAACTATTGATGAGGTAATAACCGAGGAGGGCAGCGTAGTAGGTAGTGGGCAAACTCCGGTGATGCGTATTGTAAACCTAAGAGATATGTATGTAGAAACTGAAGTTCCGGAGCGGTATATAAATGATGTTACCAAAAATAAAACCGTAATAATAAATATTCCGGTTTTAGGAAATGATATTAACTCTAAAGTTAGGCAAACTGCCGATTATATCAATCCGGATAACAGAACCTTTAAAGCAGAAATAGGTGTGCCAAACAATAATAAGGCTATCAAACCTAATTTAACAGCAAAATTAAAAATAAACGATTACACTAATGAGGCCGCATTTCTTATTCCACAAAGCGTAATTTCTGAAAATGCCAAAGGAGAACAGTATATTTATATTGTAAAGAGTATAGATGAGAATAAAGAAGGTATTGCTGAGAAACGGATAATAGAAACCGGAAAGACACAGGGCAATGTTATTGAGGTAATAACAGGGTTAAAAATTGGCGAATATGTAATAAATGAAGGAGCCAGAAGTGTAAAAGACGGACAACTGGTAAAGATATTGGAACCGGAACAAAAAAATTTACAAGGTACCACATCGCTTAACGATAGCCTTAAATAAATTATGTATAAGAAAGCTGTTAATTTTTAATCATTCAATTTTAGGAAATGTCAAAACAACAAAAAAAAATAGATAAAGAATTTTGGTTTTCCTCTTGGGCAATACGCAATAAAACGACTATTTATGTAATGATTTTAATATTCCTGTATTTGGGAATTACGGCTTATTTTGCAATGCCCAGGGAAAGTTTTCCTGAAGTGAAAGAAACTAAAATCTATGTGAGTTCTCTGTATCCGGGCAATACAGCCGAAGACATTGAAAAATTAATCACTGACCCGCTGGAAGAAAATCTAAAAACGCTAAGTAATGTAGTGGAGATAACTTCTACCTCACAGGAAGATTTTTCCATGGTAGTGGTAGAGTTTGATGAAAATATAAGCGTAGAACAGGCCAAGCAAAAAGTAAAAGATGAAATAGATTCCGAAACTTCCGGTGAAGACTGGCCTACTTTTAATGAAGCCAAAGTAGAACCCAGTGTTTTTGCATTTAGCCTGTCAGAAGAATTTCCTATTCTAAACGTCAGTATTTCAGGAGATTATACAATAGAAAGATTAAAAGAATTTACAGAGATATTACAGGATGATATTGAAGATTTATCCGAAATTAAAGAGGCCGATATAAGAGGAGCTCAGGAAAAAGAGGTAGAAGTGGCGGTGGACATCTATAAAATGATGGCGGCTAAGGTGAGCTTTAATGATATTTTTAGTGCGATTAATAATGGCAACGTAACTATGTCTGCCGGTAATTTAATTGTTAGCGGCCAACGCAGAACGGTAAGGATTATTGGTGAGATAGACAAACCTGCCGATTTAAACAATTTTGTTGTAAAATCTCAAAACGACAATCCCATTTACTTAAAAGACGTAGCCAAGGTGTATTTTAAGGAAAAGGACAGAACTACTTATGCCAGAGATTTTGGTGAACCCGTAGTTATGCTAGATGTAAAAAAACGGGCAGGTAAAAATATGGTAGAAGCCATTGAGCAAATTAAAGAAATAGTAAAGGATGCCAAAACCAATAAACTGCCTCCTGATTTGGAAATTAACTTTTCTAATGACCAATCCTCTATCACTACCGGTATGATAGATGATTTGGTGAATAATATCATTTTTGGTATTATTCTGGTGGTAACCGTTTTAATGTTCTTTTTAGGTTTTAAGAATGCCATTTTTGTGGGTTTTGCCATACCCATGTCTATGTTTATGTCGCTTATGATACTGAATATGCTGGGTTATACCTTAAACACTATGATATTGTTTGGGTTAATTATGGGATTAGGGATGTTGGTGGACAATGGTATTGTGGTTGTAGAAAATGTTTATCGCCTTATGGATGTAAAAGGTATGAGTAGAATGGAGGCCGCAAAAAAAGGTATTGGCGAAATAGCATTTCCCATAATTATTTCTACGGCTACTACTGTGGCGGCATTTATTCCACTGGGTTTGTGGCCCGGAATGATGGGTGAATTTATGAAGTTTTTTCCTATTACCTTGTCGGTGGTACTGGGTTCATCACTCTTTGTAGCTATTTTCTTTAACTCTGTTTTGGTGTCAAGATTTATGACTACCGAAGATAGTGAAATGCCGCTAAAACGTATAATTATATTAACTGTAATTATGGTAGTAATCGGTACTTTGGTAATTATATTTGGTGGGGCTTACCGAGGTTTGGGTACCCTTATGGTAGTAACTGTAATCATGCTTTGGATATATAGGTTGTTTCTAAAACAATGGTCTGACCGTTTTCAGAAAAATGCACTGGTAAAATTAGAAAATTGGTATGAAAATCAAGTAAGATGGGCATTAACAGGCTGGAGGCCATACATTATCAGTATAGCTACTCTTATTATATTAGTCATTACTTTTATCGCATTTGGGATTTCATTAGGAAATCAACGAACCAAAGTAGAATTTTTTCCGGATAATAAGCCTAACCAGATAATAGTTTATATTGAGTATCCGCAAGGAACGGATATAGAAAAAACGAATACTATAACTAAAGCCATAGAAAAGAAGGTTTTTAATATTCTGGAAGAAGATACATATAAAGACGGAGATTATAATTTTATGGTAGAAAGTGCGGTTTCGCAAGTGGGAGAGGGTGCAGGTAACCCGATGAATGAGATGGTAGGAAGCACGGAGATGCCGCATAAAGCCAAGATTACGGCTTCCATGCGGGAATTTAAGTTCAGAAGGGGTAGAGATAGTGAATTGCTGCGGCAGAAGGTGCAAAAGGCTCTGGTAGGTATTTATCCCGGGGTACTTATCTCTGTTGAGAAAAATCAGAATGGCCCACCTGCAGGAGCTCCCATAAACATAGAATTGGAAGGCGATGACTATAATGAACTTATTAATACCGCTGAACAAATTAGGGAGTTTATAAACGGCAGAAATATATCGGGAATTGATGAGCTAAAAATTGATGTAAACAAAGATAAACCCGCTACACGAGTACTGGTAGATAGGGAAAAAGCCGGAGAGTTGGGAGTAAGTGCGGGGCAGGTAGGACAGCAATTGCGTAATTCCATTTTTGGAGCAAAAGCCGGTATCTATAAAGAAAGTGGTGATGATTTTGATATCTATGTTAGATTTAATGAAGAAAACCGATATAACACCAGTGCTATTTTTAATCAAAATATTACGTTTAGAGACCCATCTTCGGGGCAGATTAAAGAAATTCCGGTGTCAACGGTGGCCAGGCACAATAATACATCCGGGTTTAGTGCCATAAAGCACAAACAATTAAAACGGGTAGTAACCATTTATTCAGCTTTGGCACCCGGGTTTACCGATGCCGGAGCGGTAGTGTCTCAGATACAAAATGAGATGAAAAATTTTAAGGGCTTGCCAAAAGATATCCACATAGATTATACCGGCCAGATAGAAGAGCAAAACAAGCAAATGACTTTCTTAATGACGGCGTTTTTTACCGGATTAAGCCTTATTTTCTTTATTCTTATTTTTCAGTTTAATTCTATTTCCAAACCCGGTATTATTCTTACAGCCGTGTTTTTGAGTTTTATAGGTGTGTTTGGCGGATTGGTAATTACGGGTAAGCCGTTTGTTATTATGATGACCATGATGGGAATTATTTCTCTGGCGGGAATTGTGGTAAATAATGGTGTGGTGTTGTTGGATTATGCCCAATTGCTTATTGATAGAAAAATTGTGAAACGCCGGTTAGACGAAGGTGAATTTCTCAGTTTAGAAGAAATATTTGAATGTATTGTGCATGCGGGCAAGGCCCGTTTAAGGCCGGTTTTACTCACGGCTATTACTACAATATTGGGACTAATACCTTTGGCGATAGGGTTAAATATTAATTTCTTTAGCCTATTTCGTAATTTTGATGCCGAGATTTACATGGGTGGGGATAATGTGGTATTTTGGGGGCCACTGGCTTGGGCTGTTATTTACGGACTTGTTATTGCCACCTTTTTAACCTTAATTATGGTGCCTATTTTGTTTTATTTTACCAATAAAATTAAATACAAAATTTTTAACAGGCGGGTTAAAAAACAACAACAAATAAATGGAAAGGCTTAGGGCGGCATTGAGTCACCAAGTTATAAACCTGAATTCGGTTAATCTTGTTAATTTAGTAGCCAATTAGGAACTGGTGTTAAATCTCAAAACTCAAATTTAACATTAAAACCAAAAACCTAAATTAAAGTACCAATAGTCTTTATTTTCATCAGACCATGCGTATTTAATCTGTATAGGCCCCAAAAACGAGTTAATGCCATAGCCTATGGCATATCCTAGCTTAGTATTATCAAAAATGTCGCCTTTATTAAAAAGGTCGTTCTCAACTCTGCCGGCATTGGCGGTAAAAAAGAGATTGTTATTTTTAAATAATTCGTAGTTTAAGGTTACGGCTGTTTTTAAAAATGCACTTTCACTTAAATCTGCTACTTCATAACCGTAAAAGGGAATAAAATTATTGATAAAATTTTCATTATTGCCACCCAGAAAATAATTAAATATTCTGTTGCTATTGCCAATGGTAATACCCGCTTCAGACCTAATATGCGTGGTAAATTTATTGGCTATGGTAAAGGCTCCGGATAGCCGTCCTTTTAATTGTGAAAATGGCGTAAAATTCTCATCAAAAGTAGAGGATAGTAAATATGCCTTATAGCCTATGTTTAAGAGTAGGCCTTTTTTTGGAAAAATTTTGTTATCGTAGGTGTCTAAAAGGAAACTGCTGTATGCACTTATATAGTGAGTATTTGCAAAATAATTATTCTTACGCCTGTTGTTGACTAATGTCTCTGTAAAGGCTCGTAAATATTTTGATTCACCGCCTATTTGCAAAGCTAAATCTTTATTAAATGAAGTTTGTACAAATAACTTGGTTGAAAAATCCATATAGGTAACTTGCAACTTGTTTATTTGTTCTTCTAGCGGCAAATTGTTATTGAGTATGTTTTCATAAAAAGAACTCTTAAAGTTGTTGTATCTTGATTTTATACCGTAACTCCAATGGAATCCGTTATCTATAAAATAATCTATACTACCTCTAAGGTTATCTCCTAAGACTATGTCACCGGAGAAAATGTCATTTTTAAACAATAAGTGTTTGGAGGTTAAATTTAGCAAAACACCGGTTTTGTATAAATCGTCATAGTGGATGGCAAGCTGTAAATAATTAGAGACTCTTTCTTCTGCAAGTGAGAAGAAAATATCAAAATTACCATTGTTTTTAACCAATTTGTACTGTATGTTTTTAAAGTTTTTGGTAGCGGATAGGCTGCTTAAGCCTGCTTTAAAGTCTTTGTATTTAATGGAGTCCTGTTCTTTTAAATTGAGTTTGCCCAGAATATATTCTTTGGTATAATTTTTATTTCCCTTTACATAAATATTGTCTATATGCAGATATTCATTGGGTTTATAAGGTTTTATCGGTTTTCTTTTTTTTGGTTTTATAATTTGCTTTTCCGCAATTTTCTTTAGAGCCGGTTTTTGTTTTTCTGCAGCTTCTACACCGTTTTTTATAATGCTTTCTGCCAAGTCAAAAGAGATTACATTAAAATTTGCTATATCCGGATGGATGTAAACATCCGTCATTGCCACTTTGGTTTTGTCTTCCCGGTATATTTGAAAATTTACAATTTGAAAAACGATGTCCAATGCCGTATTTAGCGTTTCTATATTTTTTAGTTTGTCTTGAACATCTACGCCTATAATTACATCAACGCCTTTTTGTTTCATAATATCCACCGGAAAATTATTAACTACCCCACCATCCACCAGTATTTTATCGTCTATTTTTACAGGGTCTAGCAAGGTAGGAAACGATCCGCTGGCACGGACGGCCTCGGGTAAAAAACCACTTTCTAATATTTTCTGTTTACCGTTTTCCAAATCTGTGGCGACACAAAAAAAGGGAATTGGCAGATTAGAAAAATTCCTTACGGTATGCACATTTTCCGTGAGTTGTAACAATAAATTAAAAACATTCTGGCCTTTAGACAAGGCTGTGGGTAATTGTACGCTGCCTTTGTAAATGGGCAGGCTTAGGGCGTATTTTTCCGTAAATTCTTTTTGGTAGATAGATTTTGCCCTTCGAGGAACAATGTCCTGCATAAGTATATTAAAATCGTGTGAATGGACAATGGAGTCCAGTTCATCAGCAGAATAGCCTGATGCATATAACGCTCCTATTATAGCCCCCATACTGGTACCGCCTATATAGTCTATCCGCACGCCAGCTTTTTCCAATACTTTTAATACGCCTATATGGGCAAATCCTTTAGCTCCGCCGCCACTGAGAACCAGACCTACCTTGAGGTCTTTTTTTTGGGTAGAAGAAGGTTGTGCCTGGCTGTAAAAAATGCCTGCAAGAAATAAGAATACTACAAAATGCCACTTTTTAAAGATATTCAAAACTATTTATTTTGTATGATAATAATTATATACTTTGGTTGCTCTATTTTTTCCTATTTTTTCTTCTAACTGTTTTTGTGAAGCCAATTTTATCCTTTTTAGGGACTTAAATTGTTTTAACAATTCTTTAATGGTTTGTTCCCCTACACCCGGAATACTTTCCAATTCGGTTTTAATGGCAGATTTACTTCGCTTATTTCTATGAAAGGATATGGCAAACCTATGGGCTTCGTTTCGCAGTTGCTGAATAATCTTTAATGTTTCCGATTTTTTATCCAAATATAGCGGAATGGAATCATCCGGATAAAAAATTTCTTCCAGTCTTTTGGCAATTCCTATTATAGCTATTTTATTTCGTAATTCTAAAATATCTAAACTTTTTAACGCAGATGACAACTGGCCTTTCCCACCATCTATAACGATGAGTTGCGGTAATTCTTGCTCTTCATCCAGTAATCTTTTATATCTCCTATACACTACTTCTTCCATGGAAGCAAAATCATCCGGGCCTTCCACAGATTTTATATTGTATTTTCTATAATCATTTTTAACGGGTTTGCCATTTTTAAAAACTACGCAAGCCGCCACCGGATGGGTGCCTTGAATATTGGAATTATCAAAACACTCTATGTGTCTGGGCTCATGTTGTAAACGCAAATCTTTCTTCATTTGAGCCATAATCCTATTGGTATGCCTATCCGGATCTACTATTTTTATTTGTTTAAACTGTTCCTGCCGGTAATATTTGGCATTTCTGGCAGATAATTCTACTATTCGTTTTTTGTCACCTTGTTTAGGGATGGTAACTTTGATTTTATCGCCCAGATTAACTTTAAAGGGTACGTAAACTTCTTTTGTTAGCGAATTAAAACGCTGCCTGATATCTACTATAGCCAGTTCTAACAAATGCTTGTCCGATTCGTCTAGTTTTTTTTTAATTTCCGCAGTGTGTGACTGGACAATGGAGCCATTCATAATTTTTAGAAAATTTACATAGGCAAGGCTCTCATCAGAAATTATCGAAAAGACATCTACATTGGTAATGGAAGGATTTACAACGGTTGATTTTGCCTGATAATTGGAAAGTAATTCTATCTTTTCTTTGATGTTCTGAGCCTGTTCATAGTCCATATCATTAGCAAAAGCATACATCATTTCTTCAAAATGCGAAAGGACTTCTTTAAAATTTCCTTTGATGATATTTCTAATAGCTTTAATGTCTTTTTGGTAATCTTCTTTTGATTGCAGCCCTTCGCAAGGCCCTAAACAGTTTTTAATGTGGTATTCTAAACAGACTTTAAACTTGCCTTTTTCAATGTTTTCTTCGGACAGGTTATAATTACAGGTTCTAATGGTATAAAGTTCTTTTATGAGGGATAATAAGGCTTTAACTGTTCTTACTGAGGTATATGGACCAAAGTATTCCGAACCGTCTTTAATGATATTACGGGTCATAAATACCTTTGGAAATCGTTCGTTTTTAATACAGATATAGGGGTAACTTTTATCGTCTTTTAACAGGACGTTATATCTGGGCTGGTATTTTTTTATCAGGCTGTTTTCCAGTAGCAAGGCATCAGCTTCTGATGTAACCACAATGTGCTTTACCGATGCTATTTTTTTTACCAGTACGCCTGTTTTGCCGTTTTCATGTGTTTTGGTAAAATAAGATATTACTCTTTTTTTAAGGTTTTTGGCTTTGCCGATGTATAAAATTTTTCCGTTTTTATCAAAGTATTGATATACGCCCGGAGTATTGGGAAGTGTTTTTATTTGTACATCTAAATCTACCGTAACCATATTACGAAGTTAAGAAAAAATAGGAGCATAATATAAGTTTAAGATGTCAATTCATAAACCTTAACTCGTGTTATTTACGTGGAGTTGCAACAATTTGTTTCATTTTTTTACTGATAGCTGCTTTGCTAATACGCAGAGATATAAAATTTTTGTGTTTCCTGCAAATACGTAGAGGTACAAAGAAACAGGGAAAGGATACTAATACCATTTCCACCTCAAAATTACTCAATAAAATGTGCTTTTTTATGCTATATTTCGTTGTAAAAATAAACTATAGCTACAGCTATACTTAATTTTTACGCCTTATCTATCACAAAAATTCATCATTTTATTTTTTGAGTATTTTTAAAGCAGAACTGGTATTAGACTTGGTATAAAAACGGAATTTTTTACACAAAACCCAATCAAAAAAAATACAATTACGGTGCAGTAACCATTATTATTGCAGGTTGAAAGACTGAGGCTGTCTGATGAACAACTCTACTCTATAACCCCTTCCAAAGATTTTATAGCCTCAATATATCCTTTTTTTAGTTCGTTGGCAAATTCGGTGTCTTTTTGTTCTGCGGTAGCTACCACGTTGTTGTACATCATCAGGGTAGCTTCTATGTCGCTAAAATGTTGATTAACGCCATATTGGTCTAAACCGCTATAAAATGCTATCCTGTCTCTAAATATATCTACTAATATTTTAGCAACTTCTCTTGCTTTTTCTTTTTTGTCAATATTGTAATACGCATCTATATAGCCCAAAACAAGGCCGTAGTGGCCATATCGTCTTATAGGCATTTTTTCTAAGGAAAGGTCTAATATTTCTTCTGCTTTATCAAATTTATTTTCATTGATAAGTGCTTCGGCCAAACGGATAAGACTGTTTCTAAACGAGATGCTGTTTTTTCTGGTTTCTACATCTACATAGATATCGCTATTGCTGTTCTTAAAATCCCATTTTTTGACATTGTTATACATGATTTCGGTATCTATTCTGCCTAAATCCAGTACATTCTTAGACCTGCCGTTTACAGTAGCAGGTGTATAAATGGGTACCAGTTTATAAGCTAATCCATCCAATTGTAAATAGTCTTTCATCCAAATATATTCGTCATCAGCATTGGCCCCGCCGGTAAAATAAATGGGGCGTTCCCAGTTGTTGTTGGCCAGAATGTCCAGCATTAAGATGCGGTGTTTTTGAATGCCAAGCGAGTCTATTTCTATGTCTATATACGGCACTATTTTGGCGGAGTCTTTTAATGGTACTATTTTGTTTCGCAAAACGGCTTCCTTATCCACCGGAACCCTAATTTTATTGGTGGGATAGTATTTTTCAGGAAAACCATCTCCGTCTATATCAATAAAGGTACGAGGGTCTTTACTTTGAAGCCAGTTCATAAAAGTTTTTATATCTATCACCGTATCTTTAAACGCCGGATTTTCTATGTGATAGGCTACTTCCAATGAACCTTTTTTATAATCATCATGTGTAAGTTGTCCGGGAATAGGATCGGCTTCATAAGTTTTGCGTTTTTGCTGGTCTATGTACCAGTCCGTAGCAAAAAGGCTAGTGTTAACCAGTTTTAGGTCTGTTCCGTATTCTTCCACTTCCTGCATATACCACAAAGGAAAGGTATCATTATCTCCTATGGTGAACATAATGGCATCTTCTTGGGTGGAATCCAAATAGGCCTTGGCATTATTACGTGCTGCATATCTATTGGAGCGATTATGGTCATTCCAGTTTTCCGATGCCATTAAAGCAGGTACTGCCAACAGGCACACTATTGTAGTTGCGGTAGCCAGTATTTTGGCGTTAATTTTGTCTTTAAATTGCTGATAAATTGCCATTACGCCAAACCCTATCCACATGGCAAAAACGTAAAATGAACCCACTACGGCGTAGTCCCGTTCTCGCGGTTCAAAGGGTTTTGGATTGGTGTAAAAGATAATTGCCAAACCGGTAAAAAGGAAAAAGAGTAGAAGGATATAAAAATCTTTTGGGTCAAATTTTAGATGGAACAGAAACCCGATTATTCCTAATAGTAACGGAAGGAAATAATAAGTATTTCTACTTTTGTTATCCAGTACTTCCTGTGGCAGATTGTCTTGCGAGCCCAAATGCCATTCGTCTATAAAATTTATACCGCTGAGCCAGTTACCGTGGTTGTCTAAATTACCTTGAATATCATCTTGCCTGCCTACAAAATTCCACATAAAATAGCGACCGTACATATAGCCAAATTGAAACTGAAACATAAACTTTAGATTTTCTCCAAACGTAGGCCGGCGGTTGCTTTTTTGGGGAATACCTGCTATGGCTTTGTAATTGGCTATTACTGCCGGGTTGGGATCTACCATTCTGGGGATGAACCCCTTGTGTTTATCGGTAAAATTGGGCAGAGCATCTTTATATCGGTTTACAATAACGTACTTGCCCGCTTTTTCGTCTTTTTCGTATTTGGGTTGGTCGTCTCTAAAGGGTTCTTTAGGATCCGGCTGTCGGGTTTCGGAGTAATATGAATCGTAGAAAATATTAGAATCTCCATACTGTTCTCTATTGTAATATGCTAATAATTCTCTGGCACTGGACGGGTTATTTTCATTAATAGTGGTATTGGCATTAGCCCGTATAGGCAGCATAACCCAAGAGGAAAAACCTATCATTACAAATAATAGGCAAAGGATGATTAAATTGGCATGAATAAGCCGTTTTTTTCGGGTATATCTAATGCCAAAATAGAATGCAGCAATAAGTACCAAGCCGGCAATAATACTTCCTGAGTTAAAAGGCAGACCAACGGTATTTACAAAAAACAATTCTGAGGCACTAAAAAATACTAAAGTATAAGGAAACAAAAATTTAAAAATAAAAGCCAGGACTAAGACGGCTATTACATTGGCAATAATGAACTGAACTGTAGTAAGGCTTTTATAATTTTTGTAAATATAAATAAATACTATTGGCGGAATAACCAGTAATGACAAGATATGGACGCCAAAAGATAATCCCACCACAAATGCGATAAGCAGCAGCCATTTATGGCCTCCGGGTATATCCATTCTGGCTTCCCACTTTAGGCCCAGCCAGAAGAGCAAAGCCATTAAAAATGATGACAAGGCATACACTTCTGCTTCTACTGCACTAAACCAAAAACTATCTGAAAAAGTATAAGCCAAAGCTCCCACGGCACCACTGCCAAAAATAGCGATAGCGTTAGCCAAAGTAAGTGATTCCTTGTTTTTACGGATAATCTTTCTACCCATTATGGTTATTGTCCAGAATAAAAACAGAATGGTAAAGGCACTGGCCACGCCAGACATGGCGTTGGTTAACAAGGCAATGTGTTCCGCATTTGAGGAAAACAGGGCGAAAAATGCCCCTAACATCTGAAAGAGTGGTGCACCGGGTGGGTGGCCTACTTCCAGTTTTACGGCGGTGGAAATATATTCACCCACATCCCAATAGGCAACAGTGGGTTCTAACGTAAGCAAATAAGTGGCAAGGGCAATGGCAAAAACAATCCAGCCGATGACGTTATTTAATTTGTTATAGGTATTTATGTCCATGGATTGAAAAAAA
>PDWI01005727.1_pt1 | contig 15889 bp, 17 predicted proteins | sample 1430891 | NCBI WGS metagenome assembly PDWI01 (sample SAMN01162508, study PRJNA174530) | Oral metagenome, whole genome shotgun sequencing project. | biome: Marine environment; feature: Marine mammal; material: Swab sample of the gingival sulcus; isolation source: swab sample of gingival sulcus...
TCGAGTCGCGGATGGATCACCAGGCGGCATAGCCAAGTGGTAAGGCAGAGGTCTGCAAAACCTTTATCCCCAGTTCAAATCTGGGTGCCGCCTCCAATTTATGCGCTCTTAGCTCAGCTGGATAGAGTGTCTGGCTACGAACCAGAAGGTCAGGAGTTCGAATCTCTTAGGGCGCGCCATGTATATATCAAGGTTTCTTGATATTTTTTTTATTTTTTTGATGGAAATTGAACTTTATAAATGGTATAGTATATAGGGAGGAATTATGAAAAAATATATTTTATTTACACTATTATTTTTGATTATATTAACTATTATTATCTCATTTACAAATATATCATTAACAGATTATTTTTTTATACTCTCAATGATTTTCCTTACTATATCAGGAATATTATTTATTATTGCGAGATTAGAACTACGAAATTTTATATTTAAAAAGAGCAAAGAGGAAGAAAACAATTTTAAAAAACAATTTTTAAAAAGTGAAAAAATAGCTTTTTATTTATTTATAATAGCTATTATCTTATTTATAATATCATATAAATTGGTTGAGGTATCATGAAGAAAATTAAAATTATAAAAAATCCTTCATCAGGAAAGAAAGGATCAGAAAGTGAATTTTACACAATGTGTAATCTTTTATTAGAAAAATCATATATGCTACATCTCTTTAATACAGAAAAGCGATATGATGCATATCATGAAGCAAAAAATACAGCAAATGACTATGATCTTATCATTGTATCAGGTGGAGATGGTACAGTGAATGAAGTTGCAAAAGGAATCTATGAAGCACATTCATCAACACCAATGGCTATATATATGTCAGGTACTGTCAATGATTTTGCAAAATACATAAAAATGCCAACAAATCCTAAGAAATTTGTTGATATAATAGAAAAAAATAATATTTTAAATATTGATTTAGGTTCTGTAAATGGTGAAGTCTTTATTAATGTAGCTGCTGCAGGAGCATTTGTATCCATAGCACATAGCACAACAAAAGAGAAAAAGAAATACTTAGGAAGAGGCGCTTATTATTTAGATGGTATGACGAGTTTAAATAAGAATATGAAGACATCTTATCGCCTTAGAGTGGAAGTAGATGATCAAATTTTTGAAGAAGAGTTTCAACTTTTTCTTATTTCTAATTCTAAATCTGCTGGCGGATTTTCAAATATTTCTCCTAAAGCAGAGATACAAGATGGCTATTTAGATTGTATTTTTCTTAGAAAGGGATATTTCTTTGATCAAGCCGAAGTATTTATGAAAGTTTTTAGAGGAACTCATTTAGAAAGTGAGTATATTAAGTATTTTAGAACAAAGAAAATAAAGATTGATTTACTTGATAAGAAAGAGCTTGAACTGGATATCGATGGGGAGCAATATGGAAATTTCCCAATCGAAGTAAATGTAATAGAACATGCGATTAATATATTAATAGGAGAATAAGATGAAAAAAATATTACTTATCATGCTTTTGTTATTATTATTTATTGGATGTGCTGAGAATAATAATATAGAAGAAAAAAAAGAGTTAGAAAAAGAAGAAAATAAAATAGAACAATCCATAAAAGATTTAGATCAGCTTATTATAGATGCAGAAAAAATACATGTTGATATGTATAAACATCTATCAAAAGAAGATTTTTTAGAAAAAGTAGAAAAGGTTAAATCAGAGTTTAAAACAGGAGAGAGAGTAGAATTTTATAAATTGGTTGCTCCTTTATTTACAGAGTTAAATGCTAATATCTCCTTATCTCCGCTTTCAGATTATTTTACCAATGAAATAAAAAAAGGAAATAGATTCTTTCCATTTGATTTAGATATAAGAGATGGAAAAATCTTTGTAAAAACTTCTTATACTGATAAAAAGATAATGGAAGGCAGTGAAATTTTATCCATTAATGGAAAATCTGCTAATACTGTTTTAGATGAGATGCTTATCTTCTTTGAAGGGACGAGTAAAAAATCAAAGTATAGAAGTTTAGAACTCGAGTTTCCAAGACTCTATTATATTTTAAATGGACCAGTTGAAGACTATACTATTAAATATATTATAGATGGAAAAGAAGAAGATCTTATGTTAAAAGGAGCAGGTACTGATAATATTGTAAAAACTAAAATGCCTAACGTAGAGAGTTTTAAAGCGAGCATAAAAGATGATCTTTATATAATAGATAGTAATAGTTTTGATAAGATAGAACTCTTTAAAAACTTTATGAAGGTAAATCTTGAAAAAATAAATGCAGATACAATTTCAAAAGTTGTATTTGATATCAGAGATAATCCAGGAGGAGATATAAATTATATTCGTCTCATCACTTCTTATTTAACGGATAAAGAGATTACTATATACGGTGATATTTATGCTAAAATCAGTGAAAAAGTAATCACAGTCGATCAGTATATGAAGGATAATTATTCGGATAAAATGGGTGAAACAGTAAAAGCAGAGTTTAATCTTCCTAAGAGATATTTTGATGTAAAGACCATTAATAAACCTGTGTATATTATAGTAAATGAAAGAACAAGAGGTGTTGCGTCACTTTTTGCTGCTGTGATTCAAGATAATGAGCTTGGCACAATTATGGGAACAGAAACAGGAACGAATCCATCTCAGTTTAATACACCTTATATCTATCTTACAGATAATTTATCAATAAAGGTAGAAATACCTTATAAGTATAATCTTAGACCAAATAAAATGGATGAAAATTCAGGGGTGATACCTGATATTATAAAAGAAAATATAGGAGATAATATATTTGAATAAAAAAATTATATTGTTAGTATTAGTATTTCTTTTATTAACAGGATGTACTTCGATAACCGATAAGGCTCTTTTAAAAAGGGTAAATAAGGAATCGAAGATGATGAATGTACCTATTGATGAAATAGAGAGTTTAGATTGTAGTAATTTAAATATACAGACATTAAATGGGATTAGAAGTCTAAAATCTTTAAAGAGGATTAATCTTTCAAATAATCATATTGTTGATATCTCTGAACTCTCTTATTTAGAGCATTTAGAGAGCGTAAATCTTCAAAATAATCAAATAGTAGATATAACCCCTCTTTCAGATATAATGAGCTTAAATACGCTTTATATTAGAAATAATCCAATAGAAAAATTTGCTTCTTTAGATCATATAAAAAATGGAGATATGATACTCAATAATTCATTTGACCCTATACTCGAACAGATCATAAAAGAAAAAGTAGGGGACAATATCACGAATTTTAATATCCTTGGTATTAAGGAATTAGATCTTTTAGGGACAGAGGTGAGGAGTTTAAAATACATTGATGCGTTTAAAAATTTAGAAATATTAAGAGCAGATTATGTAACAGATCTTGAGGATATTAAAAATCTTCATAATTTAAAAGAACTCTATCTTAGAAAGTCTAATATAACGGATTTAAATATCTTACATAATTTAGTGAAGCTAAGAAGATTAGATTTAAGCGATAATATGCTAGAGGATATACAGCCAATAAAAAATCTTAAAAGGCTGAAATATCTTAATTTACAGACGAATAATATATCCGATGTATCAGCCTTAAATGATTTAGCATTAGAAGAGGTTTATTTAAAATATAATCCAATAGAAGATTATTCTTCTGCAGATAAGATGCTTGAAAATGTTTTTAAAACAGATGTATATATTGCGTATTTTAATGATGAAAATTTAAATGATGCAATACTGGATATACTCAAAATAAAAAATACTTATATTAGTAAGACGCGCTTAAATAAAATAAAAAGTATTGATTTATCGAATAAAGAGATAGAAAGCATTGGTGGAATAGAAAATCTATCTTCTCTTATTGAACTCGATTTATCTTTTAATGATATTGAAGATATTCAGTATGTAAAAGATTTGAAGAATTTAAAAATACTGAGATTAAATAATAACAATATCTCAGATATATCCCCTTTATCTTATCTCAGTAATATGGAATTATTGGATCTTAGTTTTAATACAATTAGTAGTGTAGAAGCTCTATTATTTTTACCAGAGTTAAAGTATTTATATATCAAAGGTAATATAATAGATGATAATAGCATAAAAGAGGAATTAAAAAATAAATTAGAAATAACAGATGAATGGTAGAAAGGAAGAAATATGCATAAAGATGTAAAAGAAATACTCTATTCTGAAAATGTTCTTAAAACTAGAGTACAGGAACTTGGAAAACAGATAACAGAGGATTATAAGGGAGAAAAACTTATAGTAGTCGGTATTATGAAGGGTGCTAATATATTTGTTGCGGATTTAATTAGAAATTTAAATCTAGATGTTGTTCTTGATTTTATGGTAGTTTCTAGTTATGGTAAAGAATCTGAATCAACAGGAGTACTTAGGTTATTAAAAGATTTAGATGAGAGTATTAAAGATGAGCATGTTCTTATTGTTGAAGATATTGTTGATACAGGTCTTACACTCAGCTATTTAATTGAAAACTTAAAAACTAGATTCCCAAAATCAGTGAAAGTATGTACTTTACTCGATAAAAAAGAAAGAAGGAAAGTAGTGATTAATCCAGATTACGTTGGTTTTGTTGTTCCAGATGAATTTATCATTGGTTATGGAATAGATTATGCTGAGAGATATAGACATTTACCTTATGTAGCGTCATTAAAAGAATCGGTATATAAAGGAAAATAAAATGAAAAAAATCATACTGATATTATTATGTTTATTTTTGGTAAGCTGCAATGTGTCAAATGTTAAAACGGATATTCCAAATACTAATTTTAGCAGTAAAAAAGAAATGAATGAGTTTTCTAATATTGAATATCTTGAAAATATACTAGATAGTATTGAGTCTGAAAAATATCAACGTACAAGATTTGATGAAGAGGATTCAAAAAAAACAATTGATTCTTATGCAATTGAAAATATTTATAATATCTTTAATTTAATTGATCCCAAAGATACCTACACTCAGATTAATTTCTTTGACTATCATTTAAATCATTTAGAATTGTTAGCAATTGATATTATATTATTTGAAATTATCAGTAATATTGAAAATAATTATAGTGAATTAGTAGATATTGTCAACAGACCAGAGTTCCTATACATTACTAGAAATTCATCGAATAGACTAACAAATTCTTATCTTCTTAATTATACAGTAACAGAAGAAGATATTCTTAAATTTCCAAATATCAATGAATATTTAAATGATATTTATAAAATAATAAATGGCGGCTATCAAATCAGAATGATTGAGGATAAATATTATATTTTTATAGATTATGCCTCTATTTTAGTAAGATATGATAAATTCTATTCAAAGGAAACAAAGAAGGCAACAGAAGCTCTTGTTAGTATTAGTAGAGATATTGTTAAAATAAATAATAAGATTATTATGGATAATGAAGGGATTGCATTTTATATCAGTAAATTAGAAAATTTCTTAGAAATTTATCCGAATTCTAGATATCATGGGATGTTTAAAAAGATGTATGTGGAATATTTTAAAGAAATCCTGACGAATCCTAATAATTTAGAGAAGAATAAAAAATATTATAAAAAATCTACTGTCGTAGCATTTGATAAATTAGCGAATCGATATAGTAATACTATTTTTTCATCCATTATCAATGAATTTAGTGAAAATATAAAACTTAATGAATATCAATATGATCAAAAGATAATCGATGAGTTATTAATAGAAATAGAAAATAAAGCAGAGTGAGAATACTCTGTTTTATTATAAAAAAATCAGCTAAATATTAGCTGACTTTATCTTAAATATACTTCATATAAACAATCATAACAATACCAGCAACAATCATTTGGAGTAGATAGTTTATAGTAGCTCCTAATCGTTTTTCTTTGTTAAAAAGATTAGAAAGAACTAATCCTATAATAGAAAGTGCTATTGATAGATAAGATGTATTCTTTGCATAGACTAAAAATTCGGGTTTAAATTTTCTATTGAATTCAGAAAAGAAAACATTTAGTCCAAAATTATTATTTTGGAATGCTCTGATAGCATATGCAACAGCTATCAGTGTACATGCCCATGCAATAATAGGTAATAATCTTACAAATTTATGAAAAGTAGTTTCTGTATAAAAATCAGAATAATTCACATCCGTATTAATAAATACTTGAGAATTATAACCAAGAGAATTTTTTATATTTTCCGTTTGTTTTTTATTAATAAATTTCATTAGAATATTTGTGTTTTTATCGCTCATTTCAATAAATTCACAGCTAAATTCATACCGATATAATTCATTGTCAAATGTAGCATGAATTACTTTAGATTTTAAAACAATAATATCTTTAGCCGTTTTTAGTTCAATAAAAATAATATCTCCAATGTCAATATGTTCTTTTGTATAGGCTTTGATACCATTTCCACTTATATTTTCAGAAAGAATATTGAATTCTTCATTATTCTTATAAGCTATTAATTCTTTAAGAAGAGGTAATCTGTAAAAATTTCTTCTTTGAATTTTTTCAAAATCACTTATTTTTTCAAGCGTTAAAAGAGAAATATTATTTTCAATAAATTTTTCTTTTAATTTGCATTCAAAAGAATATTGTTCAAATTTATTATCAACAGGGTCTTTATAATTAATAAAGACATTAATTTTTGCGTTTTTTTCTATATAATGTATTTTTCCTTCATAAAAAGGAGCAAATACAGTTAATATATTCTCATCGATATTTTCTACAATGGTATTCAGTTTTAATACATCATTATTATTTTTTACATCTAATTCTATTAAGTTCCCAGGTTTTAGTAAATTCAATTCAAACATAGCATCTCCTCATCTTTATTATACAATAAAATGATATAAAATCAAAAGTTATTTTTTTAATTTTTTTGGAAAACATTGACAAATATTTAAAAATATTGTAAAATATTTCCAGGAGGTGAAGATATGAATACAGTTCAATTAATAGGAAGATTGACATCGAATCCAGAGATTACGGAATTATCAGATGATGTCATTGTATCAAAATTTAATATTGCGATTGACAGAACCATGTCAAGTGAGAAAAAGGAAGAGTATATTTCCAAAGGGAAACAAACTGCTGATTTTCCAAGAATTCAGGCTTGGAATAAACAAGCAAAATTAGTAGAGAAATATCTTGAGAAGGGGAAAATGGTTGGAATTGTTGGTGAGCTCCATACCGATGTATATGAAACAAAAGAAGGAGAAGCTAGATATTCAACTGTTGTAAATGCACAGAAAATTAAATTCTTATAATAAATAAATCGGGTTTCCCGATTTATTTTCCTTTACATCTTTAATAAATATATAAATTTTGTTATAATATACTTAGATTATAGAAAAGGAGGAAGCTATTTAGTGAAGACTAGAATTAGCGGAATAAAGGGGTATTTAACAAAATTAGAGTACTCATATGAAAATTTATCAAAAGAGGACTTTGAACACGAATTAAATGAAGTAAGAAAACTATTAGATGTGTTAGAAAATGAATCATTAGAATATTATTCAAAACAATCGTTTGATACATACGATGAAGCAGAAGTTCTGCCTAAAAATACAGATAATGGAATACTGTATAGGATAATTAATACGCTACCATTTATGGTAAAACCTGTGGATGAAGTGGGTATGCTTAGAGAAAATTATTTGGTTAATTTTTGTGATGAACGAACTAGACAGCTTATGGAATGTGAATCATTGAATTCTCATAATGAATTTTGGAAAAATCATGATACGATTTCAGGTAATGTTTATGGTTCGATGCCAGCTGAGCTTGTAAAAAAAGAGAGTTTAATCACACTTAAATCTTATGGATGGGATGAAGTGATGGTGGATATATTGGAATTTAGTTATAGTAATTATTCGGAAGAAGAAATTCTGAAATATGCCTTAGATAATTTTAAATCTTATATTGTTGTTAGAGAATCAGAAACAGATTCTATCTTAGTGCTAAGATATAATGAATAATGAATATTGAATATAAAGTAGAAAAAGAAGCAAGGTTAATTGATATTTTAAGGGATGATCTGAATATTTCTAGTAGAACGATAAGAAAATTGAAAAGAGAAAAAGCAGTGAAAGTGAATAATATATTTATCTCTTTAAATGCTAGATTGAGAGTAGATGATATGATTCGTATTTGCATTGAAGAAGAAAATATATTTGAACCAGAAGATATTCCTATTGAGATATTATATGAAGATGAGGATTATATTCTTATTAATAAACCGCCATTTATTGTAACGTATCCAACCAAAAAGCATAGAAGTGGAACGATTGCAAATGCTATTTCTTATTATATAAAATCGAAGAATGAATCATATAAAATAAGATTTGGTAATCGGTTAGATCGTGATACTTCAGGTATTATGATTATTTGTAAGTCATCTCATGCACAGAAGATATTACAAGATCAGAAAATAGAAAAATATTATTATGCACTTGTTGAGGGAATTGTAAAAGAAGATAGTGGATGTATTGATGAGCCGATTGGATTAAAAAATGATGATGAAGCAGTAAGAATTGTAAGAGCAGATGGTCTTCCTTCTATAACAGAATATAAAGTAGTAAAAAGGTTAGAAAATAAAACTTTACTTGATATTAAGCTTCATACGGGGAGAACGCATCAAATAAGGGTTCATTTAAAGCATATGAATCATCCAATTGTATCGGATTCATTATATGGAAATTTAGATGAATCGATTAATAGGCAGGCACTTCATTGTTACTTTACATCTTTTCATAATGCAAAGGGAAAAAAAATCGTTATAAAAACAGATTTACCTGACGATATACGTAGTATAATACATTAATTTTGATTTTTTAGAAAAATGGTGTATAATAACATTACCTAGGGTGTTCGTTATTATTTAGAATTCAACCACTGAATAAGATAAGGAATTTCGGGTTTCGGTATGAAAAATTAACAATAGATAATTGCTCTATCGAACAGATCATCCACCTGTGAGGTGTGGTGTGAAATTTTGAACTTAACGGCATCTTGGGGATGTTTTTTTGTATAAGGAGTTAACTTGATAGAAAATCCAATTTATTTGAAGATTGCAAAAGAGTTTATAGAAAAGATGGAAGCTGGCATTTTAAAGCCAGAAGATAAACTGCCTTCTATAAGAACTTTATCAAAAGAATTTCATGTAAATAAAGAGACTATAGTAAGAGCTTATAAGTATTTAGCTGATGAAAATTATACTTATATCATAAAAGGAAGCGGTTCTTATGTTCTCAGTAAAATGGACTATGTAGATAAAGTAGATGAGACTATAGAGATGCAGCCTTTTAATGATGAAAATACATATGAGGGTATGATTAATTTTGCAAGTGGTTCTATTAAATCGAGTTTATTTCCTGTTACTGACTTTAAACGAGCAATTAATTATGTGTTAGATAGAGATTTTGGTGATGCTTTTTCTTATGAGGATCCAAAGGGATATCCACCGCTTAGAAAGAGTATTGAAGAGTATCTTAGAGAGATGAATATCATAACGGATAAAGAAAATATTCAAATAGTATCGGGTGCTCAGCAGGGAATTGATATTGTTTCAAAGGCACTTTTATCTTCAAATGATTCTGTAATTGTTGAATCGCCGACTTATAAGGGTGCAGTGGCATCTTTTCATTCAAGGGGTGCATTTATACATTCTGTACCGATGGAATATGATGGAATAAATATCACAAAATTAGAGCGAGTGGTACAAAAACATAGACCGAAGTTTATGTATATTATGACTAATTTTCAAAATCCTACTGGTTTTTCTTATTCTAATAAGAAAAAACTTAGATTACTAGAACTCTCTGAGAAATATGATTTTTACATTTTAGAAGATGACTATGTGAATGAATTAAATTATAAATCAAATGCAATAGCACCTATTAAAACGCTTGATAAACATTCTAAAGTTCTTTATTTAAAATCATTTTCAAAGATATTTATGCCAGGACTGAGACTTGGATTTTTAATTGTTCCTGAACAGTTAAATGAAATTATCTTAAATATAAAATCAGCAACAGATATTGCTACATCAGGACTGATACAAAGAACATTTGATATATATTTATCTAGAGGAAATTGGAATACACATGTTTATAATATGAAAAAAGTATATTATAAAAGGTATAAGATAATGGTTGAAGCTCTAAATAAATATATGCCAAGAAATATAAAATACTATATACCGAAAGGAGGAATATTCTTTTGGGTTGAACTGGGAAGTATTGATGCGGATGAGCTATATGAATATCTACTTAAAAAGAATATCGCTATTACACCAGGAAATATATTTTATATTGATAAAAAAAATAATGCGATTAGACTTAGTATCGCTTCAGTAAGAAGTGAAGATATAGAAAAAGGGATTCGAGTTCTTTCAGATGGACTTAGATATTATATTGATGACTTAAAGGGGGAAAAATGAAAAAAATCATTTTAGATGGAAGTAGCTTAACGATTGAAGATGTAGTTAAGGTAGCAAGAGAAAATTATGAAGTGGAATTATCAAAAGAGGCGATTGAAAAAGTTAATATTGCAAGAAAAACAGTAGATGACTTTGTAGCAAATGAGGAAGTTATTTATGGAATAACAACGGGTTTTGGTAAATTTGAAAATATTCATATTTCTCAGGAAGACACAAAAGATTTACAAAAAAATCTTATCGTAAGTCATTCATGTGGAGTAGGTGAGCCATTTGATATTGAAATCGTAAGAGCGATGATGCTTTTAAGAGCAAATGCATTATCAGTAGGTAATTCAGGAATAAAACTTGAAACATTACAAACACTCATTGAGATGCTTAATAAAGGCGTTCATCCAGTAATACCAGAAAAGGGCTCGTTAGGAGCAAGTGGTGATTTAGCACCGCTTTCACATATGGTTCTGGTTCTTATTGGTTTAGGGGAAGCGTTTTATAAAGGAAAGAGAATGAGCGGTTCAGAGGCAATGAAAGAAGCGGGTATTACACCAATTCAGCTTACTTCTAAAGAAGGGCTTGCCCTTATTAATGGAACGCAGGCAATGACAGCAGTTGGATGCCTTTGTGTACATGATGCTAGAAATTTATTAAAACTTTCTGATATTTCAGCATCTCTTACAATGGAGGCTTTAAATGCGATAACAGATGCTTTTGATTTAAGAATTCACCGTGTTAGACCACATATGGGTCAGCTTGCAACAGCTTCAAATCTTTTAAGAGTACTGGAAGGTAGCGGGCTTACTACAAAGCAAGGTCAACTTAGAAATCAAGATGCGTATGCACTTCGCTGCGTTCCTCAAATTCATGGAGCAAGTAAGGATGCAATCGATTATGTATATAATAAAGTGAGTATAGAAATTAATTCTGTAACTGATAATCCAATTATCTTACCAGAAGATAATCTTGCTTTTTCAGGGGGTAATTTCCATGGTCAGCCAATGGCTCTTCCATTTGACTTTTTAGGGATTGCTCTATCAGAAATTGCCAATTCATCAGAAAGAAGAATTGAGCGTCTTGTCAATCCAACGCTTAATGATCTTCCAGCATTCTTAACGCCAAAAGGAGGACTTCATTCTGGATTTATGATAGCACAGTACTCAGCAGCATCTCTTGTTTCTGAAAATAAAGTGCTTGCTCATCCGGCATCAGTCGATTCAATACCTTCTTCTGCAAATCAAGAAGACCATGTTAGTATGGGAACCATTGCAGCTAGAAAGGCTAGAGAAATTCTTAAAAATGCACAGAATGTTATTGCAATAGAACTTTTAGCTTCAGCGCAGGGAGTTGATTTTAAGGATCCTTCTAAATTAGGAAAGGGTACTACAGTAGCTTATAAAGAGGTTAGAAACTTAGTTGATAAATGGGTAGATGATAGACAGATGTATCCAGATATCAATAAAATATATGATTTAGTTCGCAGTGAAAAACTTTTACATGAAGTAGAAAAAGTAACTGGAGAGCTTGAAATACAAAAGAGGTAACATGTTATCAAAAGAGAAATTAGATAGGCTTAATTATTTAGCCAAAAAGAAAAAAGAATCTGGATTAACAGATGAGGAACTAAAAGAGCAAGATGTTTTAAGAAAAGAATATCTTAAGAATTTTAGAACATCTTTTAGAAAGCAGTTAGATAATATAGAAATAGTAGATTAGAGGTTATTATGAATAAGAATTTATTAGTTTTTGATATTGCTGGGGATAAATATGGTGTGGATATTTTAGATGTTAATTCCATAAGTGATGTAACATCGATAAAGAAAATATATGAGGCACCACATTATTTTGAGGGACTTATGAATTTAAGGGGTAAAGCGATTCCAATTATTAATCTTGCTAAGAAGTTTTCGTTTTCATCAAATGGAGAATTTACAAAAGCAATCATTAGTGATGTTTTTGGTGATGATATAGGCTTTATGATAAGTGGTCAGACTCAAGTAATAGCTATTGATGAAACGGATATAGAGGATTTACCTATGACAGTGAAATCAGATGATAATAAATATATATCGGGTGTAGCTAAACATGATAATGCTTTAATTCTTTTATTAGATTTTAAATATATATTATCTAATGTAGAGAGAAATGAGATTTTAGATTATGAATAATCCATGCATTGCATGGATTTTCAATGTTAAATTTAATTAACTTGAATATCATATTTTATTATATTATGATGAAGATAAAGGAGGTTTTTATGGAACTAAAAGAGTTGGAAAAAGAGTTAGGACATACTTATGATAATGTATGGACTGAAGTAGATGCTTCTGAAGAAGCTAAGATTATGGAATTTTCAGAAGGATATAAGGAATTTTTAGATTGTAAAACAGAAAGAGAATGCGTTAAAGTTATTAAGAAAATGGCTGAAGAAAGAGGTTTTGTTGATTATGAAGAGGTGATTAAATCAAAAGAGATAAAACCTGGTATGAAAATTTATGCTATTAATAGAGATAAATCAGCAGTTCTTATGATTGTTGGTAAAGAAAATATAGAAAATGGTATGAATATTGTAGGTAGTCATATTGATTCACCTAGAATTGATTTAAAACCAGTACCATTATATGAAGATAGCTCAATAGCTCTTTTAAAAACACATTATTATGGTGGAATAAAGAAATATCAATGGGCTGCAACACCACTTGCACTGCATGGAGTAGTGTTTAAAGAAGATGGAACAAGAGTAGATGTTACCATTGGTGAAGATGAGAATGATCCAGTATTTTTTATAACAGATTTACTTCCACATCTTGCAAAAGATCAAATGGTTAAAAAAATGGGTGAGGGAATTAATGGAGAAGAGTTAAATGTTCTTATCGGTTCTAAGCCAGTAGAGGATAAAGAAGTAAAAAATAGATATAAACTCAATGTACTTAAATTATTACATGAGAAATATGCTATAAAAGAAGTTGACTTAGTATCTTCAGAATTATGTATTGTTCCAGCTGGAAAAGCTAGAGACGTTGGTTTAGATAGAAGTATGGTCATGGGATATGGACAAGATGATAGTGTATGTGCATATACTAGTTTAATTGCTGCACTTGAAACGGAAAACCCTACCAAAACAGCAGTATGTATGTTTACAGATAAAGAAGAGGTTGGTTCTCAAGGTAATACGGGTGCTCAGTCATCATTCTTTAGAGATTTTGTAGCAGAGATGATTCATCTTCAAGTAGAAAATTACAGTGATGTGTATAAGACAAGAGCATTAAAAAATAGTAAGGTTCTTTCAGCTGATGTTGGTGCTGCTTATGATCCAACGTTCTCATCAGCATATGAAAAGCAAAATTCAGCGATCTTAGGTGCTGGACTACAAGTAGTTAAATATACTGGTGCTAGAGGAAAAGGCGGCTGTAATGATGCGAATGCTGAATTTGTAAATGATGTAACAAGATTATTTACACAAAATAATGTGGTATGGCAGACTGGTGAGCTTGGTAAAGTAGACCAAGGTGGCGGTGGAACAATCGCATATATTCTAGCAAATGATAATGCAGATGTTATTGACTGTGGTGTTCCAGTATTATCGATGCATGGTACAAATGAAGTAACAAGTAAAGCAGATGTTTATATGGCTTATAAAGGATATAAAGCATTTATGAATAGATAAAATAAGAGGGTATACTTAGGTATATCCTTTTTGGTTTCTTTATTTTTCAGTTAAAACCGATATTTTTTATTTTTCAGTTAAAACAGATATTTTTCTATTATTCAGTTGAAATTGATATTTTTATTGTATTATAATATCTATATGCTATAATATGAATAGATGAGGTGCTTATGAATTTATATATTAAAGAATTAAAAGAAAAGTTTAAAAATAGTAGTAAGATAAGTGTTCAAGATTTTTCTGATTTTTATCATGAAATTATTATTGGTTTTAATGAAAATTTGATCCATAATTATATTTATGAATTAAAACAACGAAAAATAATCAGGCATATTTCAAGAGGATATTATATCCTAAGTGATTTTGATAGAAAAAATGATAAGTATATAGTGTATACTATGGATATTATTAAATCAACAACTATAGATTATAAAGAGTTTAATAAAATATTGAAATCTAAAATAAGAGACTTAAATACTATACTAAAAGAAGTCTATTCTTTGAATTATCAGTATCATATATCAAGAGGGGATGAAATTCAGATACTGCTTCCTTTTGATCGAAATATGGGTGAAATTTTACTGCTTACTCTTAGCTATTTACATCCTTATAAAGTGAGATATGCTATGAGTATAGGGAATATAACAGAAGAGATACATGATAATACATGGGAGATGAATGAGCCAATATTTTGGAGTGCTGCAGATATCCTATTAAATATAAAAGATAAAAAATCTTATGCAGGAAATATCAATTATATCAATAATGATATAATCAATAATCTAATGCCTATTATCAATGCTAGTATTAATAAAATAACAGATAAACAATGGGAGGCTATAAAACTTGAATTATCGAATAAACAAAATACCATAAATATTACAAAATCAAGTTATTATAATAGGATTAGAACATCTAATTTAGAAGAAATCTTATTCGCTTTTCATGCAATATATGATATTATGAAAGGAAGTGACCATGTTTAAAATTATTCTTTTAATAGCTCATACATTTTCAGATTTTATTTTTCAGTCGAAAATGATAGCAAAAGAAAAGTCAGAACTTAAATTAAAAGGATTTATTAAGCATTTTATTATAACTTTAGGTGTTGCCTTGATTAGTTTGATAGTTATTGATATGAAATATATTAAAAATGCTTTCATAGCAGTAATTTTTATATCAGTAACACATATTATATTGGATTATATAAAAGAGTTATTAAATAATAAATTAAAGCAATCTGAAATTAAAAAACTGCTCTTATTTTCTCTTGATCAAATTCTTCATATACTCGTAATATGTATAGTAACAGAATATTATTATGTTTCGTATAGCATGAATCTATCAGTAACAATATTAAAAATAATATTCATTATACTCTATATTTGTTATTCTGGAGTGTATTTTGTTCCTTTCGTTTTAAATGTTATTTATAGAAAAGTAGAAAATTATAGCTTAAAAATAAATGATATTTTAAAAGAGGATAATCATAAAAAAGGATTACATGAATTTATAGATCAGGCTGAAACAGGTAGATTTATAGGTTTTTTAGAAAGAATGCTCATTGTAATTTTTCTTATCAAAAATCAGTTTTCTGCTATTGGTTTTTTAGTAGGGATAAAATCCATTGCAAGGTTTAAAATGATGGAGAATAAGATATTCTCTGAATACTATCTAATAGGAACTCTTTCAAGTATTACTTATACTATTGTAATATATGAAATATTTAATTATATTCTATAAAAAAATAAGCTAGATATCTAGCTTATTTAAATTGTTTTATTTTATTCTTTTTTTCAAGATTTTCTTTTC
>PDWI01005729.1_pt1 | contig 15888 bp, 14 predicted proteins | sample 1430891 | NCBI WGS metagenome assembly PDWI01 (sample SAMN01162508, study PRJNA174530) | Oral metagenome, whole genome shotgun sequencing project. | biome: Marine environment; feature: Marine mammal; material: Swab sample of the gingival sulcus; isolation source: swab sample of gingival sulcus...
GATATACTATACGAGGTTGAACTCGATGGAATATATGCATTATAGTAGAATATTACATTTTTATTACAAAGTCCAACTTGCAATTGCAATTTAGGAAAATAATGTTATTAAAAGATCCATCAATGAAATTAACGATTATTCCCCTTATACTGTTACTTATGAATTTATAAAAAGCGGTCGTAAATTTCATAAAATAAAATTTACCATAAAAGAAAAATCACCAACTGAAATATTGATGATTAAGTATGATAAATTTAGAAATAATTTATAAGTAAATAATAATTATCTAACCGAATGTAATAAAAGTATAAAATTATTACATTCGGTTAGATCTTAAACTTTTGTAAAATCAAGGGTTACAGTTGATTTAGTTATTTAATTTATTTTTTTATAATTTTTAATGTAATTATTAATCATTTTATGATATTATATATTACATTAGAAAGGACGAAAAAATGAATAAAACAACGCAGCCAATTAAATCAAAAAAAAAGATAGCTGAATTATTAACATACTTAAAAGGACAAAGTGAAAGAAATTATTTAATAGCCAAAGTGCAATTAAATACAGCACGTAGAATATCAGATGTAATCAATCTTAAAGTATCAGATTTTTTTGATGATAATTTAATTATTAAAAAAAATTTAGTTATCGAAGAAAAGAAAACCAAAAAAATTACAATGATAGCAATTAACAAATCATTAGAAAATAGCCTACAAGCCTATATAAGCAATTTTAATTTAGATCTTAACGATTACCTATTTCCTAGTAGAAAAGGTGAAAACAAGCCTATTACAACAACACAAGTGCATAGAATTTTTAAAGATGCTGGTAAGGCGTTAAACATTAATGACTTTGGCACTCATTCATTACGAAAATCTTGGGGGTACTTTTGCTATAAAGAAACACAGAATATAGGCTTGATCATGAATGTTTTAAATCATTCATCAGAAAAAATTACACTTAAATATATAGGGATAACTCAAGATAATATAAATAAAATGTATCATAAAATATATTTTTAAATAATAAAAATATATTTAATAAGATTAATCAGTTATTTAATAATATCAAAAATATATTTTAAATCGTATTAACGATATATTGATATGTTAATATTATTTTATAAATAAAATATTTATTAACAAATGATTTATTTTATAAATCAAAAATAAACAAAAAGGTATAAATAAAATATTTTTTATAAAAATTTATAAATTAATATTGACTTATAAATAATATTATGTTATATTATACATAACTTATAGACAATAAAAAATATTAAGGAGTTTATTTATGGTAAAAAAAGCTATTAATATTAAACTTGATGAAAGTATCATCGAAGAAGCTAAAAAGTTAGCTGGAGAAGAAAACAGAAGTCTAAAAAACTTCTGCGAAAACATTATAATAGAATATATTAAAGATAACAAAAAAAAAAATAAAGAAATAAGTCAAAATGAAGAATTTGATGAACAAATAATAAGAGAAAAAACCAATAATAACAGCATTAATTTAAGTGATTTAAAACATAATTTATAGGTAAAGGAGATAACAATGAAATCAACTCAGATAGCCATTGATATTGGGAATGGATATATAAAATCAACAAATTTAGAAGGGGAAAAATTGCATTTTCCAACGATTAGCCAACTTGATAATGAAATTAGTATTTTAAAAAGTGATATTGATTATACAATCAATATCAATGGTAAATCTTATTTTATGGGTAATTTAGCTGCCCTTAAAAAGGGTGTTAGACGTTGGGAATACAATAATAATTTTAACGCCGACACATTACTATATGTAGCATTATGTTGTCACATATTGGCAGAAACTGATCAAATTGATTTAGCAATAGGATTACCTTATAGCTGCTATTTAAAAGATAAAGGAGAAAGATTAAAGAAAGATTTAATTAATAAAAAAATCGAAACCATCTATAAAAATACACAAAGAAACATTGTAATTCAAGATGTTTCGGTTTACCCGCAAGGGATAGGGGCATACTTTAGTAATCTTTATGATATTAAAGGAAAACCAAAAAAAGGAGCAGAAGAATATATAAAATCTATCTACATTGATGTAGGTTACAGAACCGTTGATGTAGTTGCATTCAAAGCGTTTAATGATCAATTTGTATTGATACAAGAAAACAGTTTTTCGCTCGAAGAACAAGGAATGTATAAGGCAATTAATAATATAGCAAAGAAAGGAAGTGAGCAATTTGAAATGACAGAAAAAGATGTAGAATTTGCCATACAAAATAACAATAGTATTTTTGAAAATATGTATGGTAAACTTGATATTAAACCATTAGAACATGAAGAATATCAAAGGCTGGCAAAACAAATATCTCATGATATTAATTTGCGGCTATCTGAAGATATAAAAAAATATAAACATATTTTTTTAACAGGAGGAGGTGCTATAAGAATATATAAATACTTACAAGATATATATCCGAATTTAAAATTGCAAAAGGAACACATATTTTGTAACGCAAATGGTTATTTAGCATTAAAGAACACAAAATAAACAAAAAATACCAAATATAATATTTTTTATATTTGGTATTTTGAATTTTCAAAAAAAAAAAAAAAACTACTATTTATCAAATGATTAAAATCTATAATTATCAATAGTTATAAGTGATTATAAATAAAAATTAAGCGATTAAATATTAATTTCATTTTTACTATTGTATTTTTTGATTAAATATGATAAAATATAAGAGAATAATAAGATAATTTATAGGTAATAATTTTATACTTTTATTACATTTATAAATTATGTTGACGGAGGAAAGAATGAGTTTAAAAAATATAGAAAAAGAAGAATTAATAAAAATATGTAAAGAAAAAAGCGAAAAAATAAATCATCAAATTGATGAATTAAAAAAACTTCAAAAAGAACTAAATATAAAAGATGAATTAATTTTAAATCTAAAAAAAGAATTAGAAAAAAATACAAAGAATAATAAAGAAAATGAAATAAATAATTATTATTTATTTCGTACAATATTTAATATATTATTTAACGTAGTACGAAAATTAATTACAACAGATGCCTTTATAAGCACAATAAATAAAACAGAAATAAATAGAAATTTTCAGATTGTTGAAAGAGAGCTTTTTAAAGGCTTGGTGAATGGTTTGATAGAAGAAACGAATTATAAAATAACAGAAAAAGAAATAATAAAAACATGGGCAAAACTGGGATTATTATATACCGATAAGAACGATCGATATTATTTTCCTTATAATCACAGAGGTGAGTACCTTAAAATCGTAAGGATTAAAAAAGAACTCATCTTTTTGGTGAAGGAAGATATTTTACATGATTAATTTGTATATACAGGAGTTCATAGCAATAACCAGATGGCTCGAACGCACTGAAAATACAATTGTCAGAGGAAATTTTATCTATGTAAATAAAACTAATTTGATAAAAATGCTGGAAAAAAATAACTATGAAACTGCTCAAAATAAGTTAAAAGTATGGAGAGATTTACATTGGATAGAAACAGATCCTAATAGACTAACTAGTCGGATTAGAATAAATGGAAAAATAAAAACATTAGTGAAAATTAATGTTAAAATCTACAAAACATTAGTAGAATTAATGCCAAAAAATAGCAAAAAATAAACGTGCACAAAGGGTATTTTTAATAACGTTAATGTGAACACCTTATAAATCAGTAATAAGAATGTTTTAATACTGTTTTGTGTACAAGTACATAATGGGCTATATATACGTAGTATATATAGAACAGTGGAATATGAACACATCGAAAGGGTGATTGGCGATCACAAGATTGACAAGTGCACAGCCGATGTGTGAATGTTCCACTATACGAGGTTATAGTGTGAAGTATGATATATTAAATAAATTAAGAGAACATTTATATAATAAACAAACATCAAAAAACACTGCAGATCGTTACTATTTCGCAGTTGTAAAATTATTAAAAGATTTGCAATTTAATAATGTGAAAGAGATAGATAAAGAAGTTTTAAATTCTAAAATAGCTAGCGTATCAAAAAAAAATAATTTTTCAGCCGTTAAAAATGGATTACAAGCATTACAAGAAATTGAACCTAATCTTGATTTGCCAGATGAAAATTTTTTTAAATCACAGTCTGCTAGAAAAAGAAACAGAACAAAAAAAGTAAAAGAACCATTAATTTTAGATAGCACAAAACGAAAAATTAATAGTTTAAAAGATAATAAATACAAATTACCTTATCGCATTATGCTAAAAACAGGATTGAGAGTTAGTGAAGTTTCAGGAATAAAAAAAGATGATATTGAAATTAATAACAAAAAAATAAAAATTAATGTTGAAAAAGCAAAAGGTGGGAAGCAAAGAACAATAACATTTAGCGATAAATATTTAGCTAAAAAATTAACTGAATACATAGGGGATAAAAAGCAAGGTAATATATTCCCAGCTGCATCAACTCTGAAAAATAAAGCGAATGAACTTGGAATACAATGCCATGATTTAAGAAGAATAGCAGCTATACAGCATAAAAAACAATTAAAAGCAAATGGAGAAAGCGAGGAAAGTGCTAATAAGAGCACTAAAAAATTACTAGGTCATGAAAAATTTGAAACGACTGAGATTTATCTAAAAAATAAAAAATTAAAAGATAAAACTGAAATAGTAAACGTTCCAATGCCAGAAGTATATCGTCCTCTTTTTTTTGATAAACCAGAAACATTTGCGGAAGAACAGGAGTGTTTAAATAAATTTTCACAAAGTGAACTTAATTATTTTCAACGCTTGATTAAAGCAGAACCTCAAATTACAAAAGATATTCAGTCAATTGTTGAAAAATTTAATGGTAAAATGGGTGGCTTAGAATATAGAGTTAAAACACCTTCTAGCATTTATGAAAAAATGCATGAAAGAGAAGAAAAGACCAAAATAAAAAGAATGAGTGATATAATACGGTATACAGGACTTTATGATATTAATGAATTGGCGGAGCAAACAGAAAAAACATTGAATGAGTTTAAAAATAAGGATTATGAAATAAAAAAAATTAAAAACACTTGGTTAGAAAAAAATGCTATGTATCGTGGAATAAATGTACAGTTAGTTAGTCCAACGGGTGAAAAATTAGAATTTCAAAGTCATTATCAAGCTAGTTTTGATTTAAAAAACGGCGAATTACATAGGCTTTATGATAAATATAGAAAGTTAGAAAATGATGATATCGAAAAAATAATGTTAGAAAAACAAATGATTATCTTATCTAACCAATTACCTATACCAAAAAATATTGAAAGGGTGAAATAATGACAACATACTATAAATTAAAAGATAAATTACATAAAGATTATATTATTAAAGCAAATGATGATTTGAGTAATTTTTTATATCTTTATGGAACAGGAGAATGGCAAGAAACAGCTTTATTTGGTCATTATACTTATCTTGATGATGCTTTATGCGGAGAGTATGAAGAAATATCACAGGCTGAAGCTGAAAAAATAATAAAAGTTAAGGATGTAGAATATTTAGCTCTTAAAGAAAAGGCTATTAAAATCGCCACAGAGGCTCACAGAAAACAATTAGATAAAGGGGGTATTGATAACATTAATCAGCAATTAAAAGTCGCTGAGAACGTCCAGAAAAAGCGTAAAAGCATAGAATACTTTATTGCTGCTATTCTTTATGATGTTTTAAACAATAAAAATATAACGTTAGATAATTTAAAAAATGATGGTTTTCCAGAAAATATTATTTATTCTTTAAAATTTTTGATGAAGCCTAAAAGTCTTAATTATCAAAAATATATTGAGCGAGTGAAAAAAAATAGTATTGCAAAAGCTGTGAAAATAGAATATTTAAAATATGCGGTATTATTTAATGATAATCTTAGCAACAAAGATTGTAAACAAATAGAAAAATACAAAAAAACACTTGAGTTTTTAGAAAGTTAAGGAAATTTATGAATAACAGTAATTTAGAGAATGAGTTAAATCAGGCGTTGATTGATTTTTTTACAGGCGTTATTAAAATAATATGGATTAGCATTAAAAATTGTTTTCTAGGCATAAAAAAATTAATTAAACCTCTTAATATTTTAGGGCTAGTTATAAGTTTTATAGCTACTTATATAGCATATCTTAATCAGCAAAATATACTAGGAATTAAACAATTATTTGATGTTGATATTCCTGTTTTTATTAGATATTTAATATACTGGCTCTGTCTGTTAATTCCGTTTTGGTATTTAATAATATTAGGTAGTTTTCAAAGTAAATTAGTAGATTATTATTATAACATTTTTAAAGATATAGAATTTAAAGGGCGTGATAAGAAATATCCGATATTAATTTTTAAAAAAATTGATGATAAGAAAACGGTTTATCTGTTTAAATCTAATATCAGCCTTGCAGAGTGGAAGAAGAACAAAGAACGCTTAGAAACAGCTTTAGATTGTACAATTATGAAAATTGAGCAAGGAAAAAATAAAAAACTTGTACAATTAACGACGATTGATAGTAGTTATCGTATTCCTGAAATGATTGAATGGAATGATGAATTGATTGTCAAAAAAGACGGTGTTGTAACAATTGGCGAAAGTTATATTTATAAAATTATGTTTAACCTGAATAAATCACCACATGTATTAGTGGGAGGTGAAACTGGTAGCGGAAAATCAGTAATATTAAGGCTTTTACTTTGGCAATTAGCAAATAAAAACACTAAACTTTTTATGATTGATTTTAAAGGTGGCGTAGAATTCGGCAAAGCATATGAAAAGTATGGCGAAGTGATAACTGATCGTAATCGAGCAGATGAAGTTTTAGAAAAATTGGTTGCTGAAAATTCAGCAAGATTAGCGTTATTTAGGGAATTAGAAGTTAAAAATTTAAAAGAATATAACGATAAATCAGGCTCTAATTTATGCAGAATAGCGGTATTTGTTGATGAAATTGCTGAAATGCTTGATAAAAAAGGTGTATCAAAAGCTGATAAAGAAATATTTGAAAAATTAGAGGGAAAAATTTCCACTTTGGCTAGATTGTCAAGGGCAACAGGTATTAATTTGTTTTTAGGCACACAAAGACCAGATGCTAATGTTTTAACAGGGCAAATTAAAAATAATATGACTGTAAGAATAAGCGGGCGTTTTGCAGATAAATCAGCCTCTGAAATTGTGTTAGGTAATACAATGGCTTGTGATTTGCCAGATATTCAAGGTCGATTTATGTATAAAATGGGCAACGAAACGATGGAATTTCAGGCATATTATTTTGATGATGAAACAATGTTAAAAGATATTGATGTTAAAGTTGGTGATTTATTAATCGAACCAAAAAAACAAGCAGAATTAAATAAGGAAGATGAAGGAGAAGAAGATGAAGGAGAAAATGAAGAAAACAATAATGATGATGTTTTTGTAATCGAAGAAGAAACTGAAGAAATAAACGATGATTTAGAAAATAATCTAGTATTAGATCTAAATTATGATGACTATTAAGGAGGTTTTATGAGAATATGAACATTAATTTTTTAAACAAAAAGAAAAGTGACAAGAACAAAAATGAAGAAAATAAGAAATACAAAAAAAGCAGATTTTCACTATTTGAAAAATTTAACAAAAAAAACAAACAAGGAGAGTTAAAAGAAGAAATTAGAGTTATTGAAAACCTAGATGCTTTAGATAATGAAGGTGTAAACTTAAAAGAACAACAAAAACAAGAAGAAAAAGAAAGAAAGAGGGCAGAAAAAGAAAAAAAGAGAGCGGAAAAGGAAAAACAAAAAGCGATCAGAAAGGCGGTAAAAGAAGAGCTTAAAAAAGATAAAGAAGAACTATATCAGATGCGTAAAAATACATTTTACCGTATCTTAAGAGCTGTTTTTTGGGCGTTGATTTTATTGATTTTTATTCGAGGAGTTATCGCTGCGATTAGACCAGATCCAACAGTTGAAGTCAATAAAACGATAGAAGAATTTAAGGTTGAACTTTTGAAATATAGAGAACAAAACAACGAAATTTTAGCATTTGCAGAAAATTTTATGTTTGATTACATGAGTTATGAAGTGGGAAAAGAAGAAGAATACAAAGAAAGAATAAAAAAATACGCCGACAAAAAAATATATAACGCTGAATTTGATTTTGAAAATTCAGCGAAGGTTATTTTTGCAAATGCTTATAAAAAAGAACAGTACGCAGACAATCAATTTGATGTATACACACTTGTAGAAATTGAGTATTCAAAAAAAGTGATAAGTGAAGATAATACTCAAGTTGATGATCAAGTGATAAAAAATATTATCACAGTAAAAGTACCAGTTGCTGTTAAAGATAATCGCTATATTGTTGAGGATACGCCGCTTTTTATTAATGATAATGTAAAAATAAAAGATTATAACGAAGAAGAAGTAATAAGCGGTCAAGAGCTACCAGCGATTGACAAAGAAAAATTGAATAAGGTGTTATTCGACTTTTTCACAGCTTATTATGAAGGCAATCAAAATGTAATCGATTATTTTTTAACGCCAGAAACGGATAATAACGATTTTATCGGTTTAGAAGGTAAAAGAAAATTTGTTGAAATTACTGCATCTAGGTATTATCAATTAGAAAATAATAAAAAAATATTGGGAATAATATCATTTGTAGTAAAAGATGTAAATGATGTAGAAATAACACAAAATTTAAATATTGTTCTGGAATATAAAAATGAACAATATTATATCAGAGATTTAAACGCAAGAACCACTAATTTAAAACAACAGGAGGATTTAAACAATGACTAAAAAAATTTTTAAAACAGCATTACCAATAGTATTAATGATAATTATCTCATCAATTTCTTTTGCAGCGACAAATACTTATGCTAAGAATTTTGGCGAATGGTTATTAGATGGTCTTTTTTGGGCGATAATTATAGCAGGTATATGGTATGCATATAAATATATGGCACAAAGAAATATAATAGCTGGAATAGGAATAATTTTAACAACAGCATTCTTTGCGTATTTAGTAAAAAATCCAACCGTATTATCAAATTTAGGATCAACTCTTAAAGGTATAATCGGATTATAAAAATGGAAGAGAAAAACGAAAAAAACAAAAGAATTTATATCAACGCATATAATAATGCGTGGAACGTGGAAAAAAAAATATACGCTATTCAGAATTTCAGGTTGCCCGTTCCAGTAAGTCTAATTGAAGCTGTTTATTTTGTGTTAATTGTTGCCATCATAGTAATTTTAGGCACAATTTTCAAAGGCTTTACTAAAATTCCATCGATTTTAAGATTTATAGTATTACCTTATTTCTTAACTAAATTTTTAGTAAGGAAAAAGCTCGATGGAAAATCACCACAAAAATATTTTATAACATGGTTAAAGTATGTTATAAAAAAAAATATATATATAGAAAGGTTTTCTGAAGTTAATAAAACGAAAGATGACAAGATAAAAATAGATTGGCAATGCAGTAGGGGAAATAGTAGGGTGCTTTTTCCCCGAAAAACAGATTAAGGAGCGTGTTATGCTTGAATGCCCAATTGATTATTTTATCGATAATTTGATTTTTAATAGGGATAAATCTTGCTGGGCGATATACGAATTAAACGGATATGATTATGAAAATATCAGCGATGAAAAAAAGATTGAAATTTTAAATAAATTAACGCTTTTTATAGCGAATGTAATCGCTGAGGCAAAGTACATGCTAATTCCTATTTCGCAAGACTTAGACACACAATTCAGCCTTTTTGAAAAGGAATTGATTAAAAATGATATTTTATACAATACTGCTTTGGAGCAAGCTAAGCTAACAAAACAGTATTTGCAAAAAAAAATAGATAACAACGGAAAAAGCAACGATTATAAGACGTTTGTAGTTGTTAAATTAACAAATCAAGAAGAAGCTGGTTATGAAGTTGTGGAACAAATTAAAGATCTTTTTCACTTTGTAGTTACTAGCGTAATTAACGATGTTAATGTTTTATTGCAAATGGATAGCAAAGATATACTAGTATCCAAAATAAGGCATTTTGAAAAGTTGTCTCAAAAATTTTTAGATAATCAAAATAAGAGATTGGCTTTACAAAAAATAGATACAAAAACTACGCAATGGCTATTAAGGAGAATGATGTATCGAGGAATACCGAAAAATATAAAATTATTTTATAAAAATAAAATAGAAGCGTGGACTCCTCGGGGTATTGAAATTACTCTTGCAAATGAAAAATATTTACGCCCTAAAAAAAGAGATGTTACTAATCTTTTTAGTGGGGTTATTAAAAAAAATGGAAGAACATTAATAATCGAACATGAAAAGGGTGTATCATATCAAACATTTTTAGTAATCACGAATATACCAAATGAAAGGCTGTTCCCTGATTACGAATTTATTTATCAATTACAACAATACAATAAGAATGTGGAAATTTACATTCATACAAAAAATATCCCTTATAAAAACGCTTTGAGAGAAGTAGAATTAAAGAAAAGGGAGATTAAAAGCCAAAAAGAAAATGTTGAGAATGCGGGCGAACAGGTTACGGAAGATTTAAACATAAATGAATATGAAAGCAACGAATTAGAAGCAGAGTTAAAATCAACGAAATCACCTTTAACTCAAACATCTATTGTGATTTGCTTGAGCGATGATAATTTAGAACAATTAAACGCTAAAGCAGACTTCATAAAAACAGAGTACGAGGATATGGGCTTTATTGTTGAGAGACCATTCTCAGATCAATTTGAGCTTTTTATGCAGTGTATTCCTTCTGTTGGTTTTACGATCAAAGATTTTGTGAAACCGCTAACGCCTATGGCGTTGGCAAGCGGTATTATAGGAGCAACTCAAGAATTAGGTGATTTAATAGGTAATTATATTGGAACAACTGGCAGTCAACAAAAGAATGTTTTTCTAGATATGAAACTAGCAAGCCTTACCAATAAATCGGCTTCAGCTACATTTTATGGCAATCTTGGCTATGGTAAATCATTTAATGCCAATTTATTAGTATACCTACACGTAATAAATGGGGCGTATGGTTTAATTATTGATCCAAAAGGTGAGCGTTCACATTGGGTAAATGACTTAACTTCTTTAAAAGATCATATTACTTTAGTAACATTAACCTCATCACCAGAATTTCGGGGAACGTTAGATCCTTACAATATTTTTAGAGACGTCGAAGGTGGGATAGAATTAGCAAATGAGCTAATCTTAAACGTACTGTCTGAAATGTTTAAATTACAACCAAAAGATCACGAATATATCGCCTTGCAAGAAGCGTTAGGAACAATTAAAAATGAAAGTTTGCCCTCTATGGTAATGTTGGCAAACCTCTTGGATAAATTTCCAGCTGATGATGAATTAGCACCATCAGCTAGAATGCTGGCAAGAAAAATAAACCTATTACAACAAAGTGGCATGGGGCAGTTGCTGTTTGGTAGTGGAAATGAAAAAGCTATTACTTTAAACAACAGATTGAATATATTGCAGATTGAAAATTTAAAACTGCCTGAACCATCAAAAAGAAAAAGCGATTACACGCCAGATGAAATAACGTCTGTAGTATTGATGATGATTATGACTGCATTTGTAAAAAGGTTTTTACACAGTCACAAAAATAGATTTAAAATCTGTTTATTTGACGAGAGCTGGATGCTTGGTAAAACGTCTGAAGGCGAGGCGTTAATGTCGTATTTCGGACGTATGGGCAGATCCCTTTATGCAGCAATGATTTTAAATGGTCATTCAGTAACTGACTTGCCGAACGAAGGAGTAAGAAATGCTATCACATACAAGTTTTGCTTTCATACAGACAACACTGATGAGGCGACTAGAATGCTGGATTTTTTAAAGCTCGAAAGAACAAAAGCTAATTACGAGCTATTAATGGGTCTACAAAACAGAGAGTGTTTATTTTCAGACCTCAACGGGAGAGTTGGCAAGTTAGAATTTGATGCGGTTTTTAGCGACTTAATCGAAGTATTTGGAACAACACCAACTGATGAAAATGAAATTGATAATAATACTGAAAATATAGAAATCTTTAAAAGCGAGGAAGCAAATTCTATTGATATTTATGAATATGAAGATATTGATATTTATGAGTACGAAGAAAGAGAAGTACAATGAAATTTTTATTGAAAAGTTTAGCATTTATGTTTTTCCCATCGTTTTTACTTTTCATTTTTTTAATGTTAATGCTTAGCGGTGGTGGTGGAAGTTCGGCTTCTTCGCAACCTGTTGATCCTCCAGCTTCTCCCGATAAAGCGACTGAATACGGAATGATAGGTAGTGAGATGGGCGTACCTTGGGAAATTGTTTTATTAACAGATGCTTTTTTTGCTCAACAACAGGGTAAAAAAGATATAGAAAATGTTAATCCTATTTATACATCGCTAGAATTTTTAAAAGTAATAGAAACTTTTGAAAAGTTAGTGACAGATAAAAACGGTAATAAATTATGGGTTACAGATTTTGACAAAACAAAAATATACGAAGGAAAACAAGAAATTCTTAAGTATATTGGAACGCCCACAGATCCCGCTAATTTTAGTCCTTCCTCATTAATAGCGACAATTAATCAAAAAAACGATGATAAAAATGCCTCATTGACTGATGGTCGTTATAAAATCGAGATAAAAGTTAATCCCAATTTTAAAGCAGTTATGAAAAATTTAATAGGCTTAAATGGGGAAAATACAGATAAAATTTTAGAGCTTTACGAAGCTCATTATATTACGCAGCTTTACTATGGAAGTTCTATCTCTGGTAATTATCAACTACCAGAGATAACAGTTGGCGATGTCTCAAGAATGGAATTTCTGCAAATTGCTGCTAGTATAATCGGACATCCTTATTTATGGGGTGGTAAGCCTGAAGGTAAAGGATTACCAGCAAGAGGGCTAGACTGTTCGGGATATGTTGACTGGGTATATTACCAAGCCTTTGGTAATACGTTAAGTAATAGTAATAAATACTTTTTGCCAAATGGAATAAATATAGCTGGAACAGCCTATCAATTTTATGCTTGCGAAATAATTGAAGAAAGCGAACTTCAAATTGGCGATGTTGGTTTTTATGATGAGCCTAAAAAAATAACGGCTTCTGGAAAGATTAACCACGTTGGCATATATGTAGGAAAAATTAACGGAAAAAATGCCTTTATTCATTGTGGTGGTAAATGGTTCGGTGATGAGGCTAGACCGACTGGTAGAGTTGGAATTTCCATTAACGATAGAACAACATTTAGTACGGGTACTTGGAATGATATAAATAATATTTCGGGCGGAACATTTAGCCCAGCGATGAAGGCTACTCGTTTTAAAGTTTTTGGAAGACCTCGATTTGTTTTTTCTGATCCAAAAACCAAAAAAGACAAAAAAGATGATGATTAATGACGATTAATCGAAAGGTGGTATTATGATATGAAAAAAATAATTATTCTACTAATTTTGTTATCTTTATTAGTAGCATGCACAGGTAATAATAACGATAAAAAAGAAGGTAGTAGCGAACAATCATCTGCCATTTTAATACCAGCTAATGATGTGGCAGATGAAAAAATTATTGAATTTATTAATAATTTAGATCAAGAGTTTGTCGGTCAACATTATTATTATTATGCAGCTGGAAAAACATATGAGTTAGCAGAAGATACAATAGATTTTAAAGGCAAATTTATTGAACCTAAAATTATAAAAAAATACTATCAAAAAAATTTTCCTGATGTATTATTTGTAAAATTTAAAAGCAATATTAAAAACATCGCTTTCCATTCTGCAGAACAAAAGGAATTCGATTTTATTATAAATATTTCGGATAAAAATAGTTGGGTTTTGAGTGACGGAACAATAGATAATATTGTTGTCATTGAACGAAATATCGATTTTAAACCAGAATATGTGTTAGATCAAAATTATGCTGTAACCGTGAGAGTAGATGAAGAAAAATATAACGCCAATCCTGATCTTTATAATGTTTCAGGTGCAAGCAAAGAATATTTAGCATTTACACACGAATATGATATTACTTATCCTTTAAATTCAAAAAGTGTTAAAAAAATTGATTATATAGCAATAAACAAAAAAGAGCTAATTGACGATAATCTTACCTATTTAAATTTAAAATTATCCGCTGAATTAACATCAGGGTTAGTCATTAAAAATAAAATGGAAATTGGTTATAAATTTAAATTTAGCGAAAAAATAAACGATGAACGACATGAAATTAATAAAGATAGCAAAGATTATGAATATTGGGATCTAAACATGAACACAGAAAATAAGCGATGGTCTTTGAAAAAATAAGCAATAAAAAATAAAAAAGCGAGCTTAAAAAATGAATTTAAAAAATATAAATATAAAAAAATTTCTTTTAATAATAATAAGTTTAATATTATGTTTTAATTTCATAGCGTTTGCAGCCAGCGGAGATGGAATAGCTAATGTAGATGAATTCGAGGGGTTATCAGGCGATGCTAAATATCTAGGTAAAGACTACAGAGATAATTACAACCTCGACATCGAAGAAACTGGAATACTAGAAGCGGGTGATGCTATGATTAATAGCATAGCAAATATTTTATTTAATATAATAAAATTATTTGCTTATACGGTATGCGTCATTTTTTACCATGCCATGAGCTTGGATATGGGTGCGGTATTTGGAACACAAATAGATGCCATCCAACAGACATTAAGGAACAATATTTTTGAACCATTTTTTATTTTTGGCTTCGCTTTTGCATCTTGGAATTTAGTAAAATTACTGATGAAGAGAAATATAAACGGGGCTTACATAGAAATTGCCAAAGTAATAACTATTATTTTGATTTCATTTTTTGTTGTTAATCATTCATCTGTTGCTATTTCAGGGGCGACAGATATAACAAAACAAATCGCAACTGAAGGTTTGCTAAATATAAATAACGTAGGTTCAACGTCTACAAAAAATTATGCTGCTGAAACAGCAGGAATGTTATGGGCAGCAATGATCCATGAACCTTGGAAATCTTTAGAATTTGGAACATTTGCTACAAATGATACTGAAATTGAAGACCTTTTAACATTGCCTATTGGCAGTGATGATAGAAAGAAGCGAGTACAAGAAATTCATGATGCCAGCACAAATAAGGGTGAATTTAATAAATCCATGGGTGGCGGTCGTGTTGCCTTTTTAATTCTTTATTTAATACCTGTATTAATAAAAGGTGGCATTTACCTTTTTGTCGCTATTTTACAACTATCATTTCAACTGCTAGCTGTTTTTTATATCCTTTTAGCCGTTGTTATTTTGTTATTATCATTAATTCCAGCTTTTGGTGGTATGGATCTAGTGTCAGCATGGTTTAAAAAAATGATAGAAACACAAATAATGATAATAATTATAACCTTCTTAATGGGAGTTATAATTAAATTTGATCGTACTTTGTTTAGTATGAGCGATCAATTTGGTTGGTTTATCGTAATCGTTTTAGAAACGGTTATTGCCGTTATTGTTGTATTTAAATATAAGGATATATTAAAAGGGTTTGGAAAACTACAGCAAAAAGTCCAAACACCGCAAACTGCAAAATATGAAATGCGTAGACAAGGAAATGTGTTTAATAAAATTAATTCGTCGATTGATCGTGTTCCTAAAAGGCGTCAACAATTGGCAGCTACTACTAACAATATAACAATAAGAAGAGCTGATAGAATTAAGGAATTTAGGCGACCGAATACATCAAATTTTGATGCTTCAGCTGGTAGCGAACGCCCACGCACAAGTGGTAGTACTTCAGCTGGCGGCGAACGCCCACGCACAAGTGGCAATGCTTCAGGAAGCGAACGCCCACGCACAAGTGGCAATGCTTCAGGAGGCGAACGCCCACGCACAAGTGGCAATG
>PDWI01009916.1_pt1 | contig 15888 bp, 14 predicted proteins | sample 1430891 | NCBI WGS metagenome assembly PDWI01 (sample SAMN01162508, study PRJNA174530) | Oral metagenome, whole genome shotgun sequencing project. | biome: Marine environment; feature: Marine mammal; material: Swab sample of the gingival sulcus; isolation source: swab sample of gingival sulcus...
TTCAATCATCTCAATAATCTGTTCAATATGTTCAGTTGCACGAGGTTCTACATCTGGTGGATTAACATTTAATGCTGCTAAATCTTCGTGCATATATGTGATAAATCGTGCCGTTAATTCATCAATCGTTTCATTGTTTTCATTTGCACGAGCAATAATTTTGTCATCAATATCGGTAATATTTCGCACAAAGGTAACATCGTAACCAGAAACTTTCAAATAGCGTGCAATCATATCAAAAGTCATCAGCATTCTAGCGTGTCCAATATGGCAATAATCGTATATTGTCATACCGCAGACATACATTTTTACTTTGTTAGGCTCAATTGGAATAAATTCGGTTTTTTCTCGTGTGAGAGAGTTATAAATTTGCATAATAATATAATGAAGTTGCATTTTAAAAGATAAGTATATTATTATACCACTATTAATGCAAAATCAAGGTAAACTAATAGAGACCAATAAATACTAATATGGAGAAAAGAATGACAAAAGTACTTATGAAAACCAACCGTGGCGATATAGAAATCGAGTTAAATGATGAGAAAGCCCCTGTTACCGTTAAGAATTTTTTAGAATATGTGAATAGTGAATTTTACAATGATACTATTTTCCACCGTGTTATTGCTGGATTTATGATTCAAGGTGGTGGCTTTACTGCCGATATGGTTCAAAAAGAAACATACGACACTATCAAAAATGAAGCAAATAATGGTCTTGCCAATGAGCGTGGAACAATTGCAATGGCTCGCCTGCCTTCTCCTCATTCAGCGACAGCACAATTTTTCATCAACCTCAATGATAACGACTTTTTAAACTTTAAAAGCGAAACGCCACAAGGCTGGGGATATGCAGTATTTGGAAAAGTAACCAAAGGAATGGACGTTGTTGATGAAATTGCAGGAGTTCAAACAACCACTATGGGTATGATGGCAGATGTTCCACGCAACCCTGTTACTATTGATAAAGTTACTGTTATTCGCTGATACCTACGAGTAAATACGAGTAAATGTTAGTAACAGCGTTAACATAAGGTAACCAACAAACACTATGCAAGCAAAGACAATTTTTATCGCCGATCTCCACTTTGATAAATCTCTCCCCAAAGCATTAGCGACTTTTTTAACTTATTTACAAGGGTTAAAAAAACAAAAAGTTGACGCTATTTATATTTTAGGAGATTTATTTGAATATTGGCTTGGCGATGATTGTCTTGATAGTAATTCACGGAAATTGGCGAAAGGACTCTCTGACTATCATCAATCGACTGGCGTTCCACTTTACTTTCTTCACGGCAACAGAGATTTTCTTCTCGGAGAAAAATACGCCAATCTCTGCCAATTCACTATATTACCAGAAGAAGAAACCATTAATCTCTATAGTAATAATACACTGATTTTACACGGAGATACTCTCTGTACAGACGATGAAGAATATCAAAAATTTAGAGCAAAAGTTCACTCTCCTGAATGGCAAGCAAAAATATTAAAACTACCACGCTGGATACGAAAGCTCAAAGCAAAGCACCTCCGTTGGATATCAAAAAGAGCCAATAAAAATAAAACGCTTGAGATAATGGACGTAACGCCGAGTAGCGTTGATGAAGCGGTAAGAAAATATAAGGTTACACAAATTATTCATGGGCATACACACCGCCCCAATATTCACGATTTTAGCGTTGATGGAACGCCCATTAAACGCTGTGTCGTTGGCGACTGGTATGAGCAAGGCAGTGTTTTAGAAGTAACGCCTGATGATATAGAACTGATAGTTTTGCCATTTATGCAATAATTAATTGCACTTATTATGTAAATCCAAGACAAGCAATTATAATCAATTAAATAAAAAACTGACAACACCCATAATAGTATAAATTATGAGTTTTGCCAGTTTTACTTGTATCTATTTAATCTATCTAGTAAAGTTCTGTAACGAATTATTAATTATTGACAATCTTTACAAATGCCATAGAGAACCATACTATGATCTTCTAGTATAAAATTATAACGATCGGCAATTGATTGATGAATACCGTCAAGTTTATCTTCGGTAAACTCAACAATGCTATTACATTTCAAACAAATGAGATGATCGTGGTTATCACCTTTTTCCAATTCAAAGACAGCTTGTCCACTTTCAAAATGATGTTTTATCAAAATTCCTGCTTGTTCAAACTGAGATAGCACACGATACACTGTTGCCAAGCCAATATTATGACCAGCCTCACGAAGTGCAGTAAACACTTCCTCAGCAGTATAGTGATGATTTCTATCAGAGTTTTGCAATAATTCTAAAATCGTAACTCTTGGGATAGTAACTTTTAAGCCCACTTGTTTTAATTCTTTCATAAATTCTCCATTAGTTGCAGTGATTTTTTACGATGTTAGCGTATAATATATCTCTGTATAAGATAGCAACTAATTTTAAAAGTTGCAAATGATTATTTTTTTATATTTTTTAGGAGTATTTATGCACAGAGAACGATTTGCAAAGATTGTCGCAACATTAGGTCCGGCCAGTAGCGATATCAATATGATAAGAGCTTTATTTAAGGCTGGCGTTGATATGTTTAGGCTCAATTTTAGCCACGGTGATTATGAGGTACACCAAGAGAATATCAAAAAAATTCGTGAAGTTGAGAAAGAATTTTCGTATCCGATTGCCGTTTTGCTTGATTTACAAGGTCCAAAATTCCGTGTTGGTCGCTTTGTTAACGAAAAAGTAGCACTCAAAAAAGGACAACAATTTATCTTTGACACAAATGAAGAATTAGGCGATGACACTCGTGTTTATCTCCCTCATAAAGAAATTTTTGAGGCTGCACAAATCGGCGATCGCCTTCTTATTGATGATGCAAGAACCTGTTTTGAAGTCGTTGCCAATGATGGCAACACGATTACGACAAAACACATATACGGCAAATACATTTCTAATAATAAAGGGCTAAATATGCCTGATACTCTTTTAGATGTCCCTGTACTCACGGAAAAAGATGAAAGAGATTTAGCCTTTGGTTTAACACAAAGCATTGACTATGTTGCCTTGTCATTCGTACAGCGAGCAAGCGATATGAAATATCTTCGCAAAAAAGTTGGGGATAAAGCAAATATTTTAGCAAAAATTGAAAAACCAGCCGCAGTAAAAGATATTAAAGCTATCTTAAAAGCAAGTGATGCAATTATGGTTGCTCGTGGGGATTTGGGTGTTGAATACCCACCAGAAAAATTACCAAGTATCCAAAAAACACTTATTCGCAAAGCTCGCAAACAAGGCAAACCAGTAATTGTAGCCACTCAAATGCTAGAATCAATGATTGAAAGCCCTGTAGCAACTCGTGCAGAGGCGACAGATGTTGCTGCGGCAATTACCGAAGGAGCTGATGCGGTAATGCTTTCAGGGGAAACTGCAATGGGTAAATATCCTGTTGAGGCGGTAACCTTTATGAACAAAGTTATCAGAGAAACCGAAAAAGATTATCGTTATAAAAACAAAATAAAAAACATCAGCATAAAAGATGACAGTACGCCTGAACACGCAATCTCTTGTGGCGTTAAAGCCGTTGTCAATACAATGCCAATTACTGCCGTTGCATGCTTTACTACTTCTGGGGGAAGTGCTATTCGCTTGAGTAAAGAACGTGTTCTCACGCCAATTGTAGCTATTATGCCGAGTATTCACGCAGCAAGAAAATTACAACTTTACTGGGGGGTTGCGAATGGGTTGTCGTAACTGCTGGCGTGCCATTTGGTAAAGCAGGAACAACAAATACCTTGCGTATCGCAAAAGTCGGAGACACTACCCTTTCCCAAAAGCTCATTGTCAATGATTAAGGCACGATAAAGTCAATATATGACAATGAACTATCATTATAATAATGGGAGCTTTAATGTAAGCTCCCATTATTATTTTATCCTTTATGCAAACTATGTACCAATATCCCCTGCCAAAGCAGCAACCCAGCGGAAAATAAATGGTGGTTTTTTATTTTGGGCCTCGTACTTTTCACATACAATAATCGCACGACGTACAATTTGTCCACCAAAATAGCGGAAATGGCGTGGAGGAAACGGACGATTAATACCTTTGTCAATCGTGCCAACCAAAACACTATTTGACCATTCGTCATCTAACTCTAATGCCAGTGAAGAAAGTACACGACCACCAATTTGCGATGGACCAACGCCGTTTCCACTCCAACCAACACCGTAGAGAATGTGAGGAGCATTTTTTAAATGTCCAAACACAGGGAAATGCTCATTTGTATAATCAACAGGACCATTCCAGCTGTCATCAATCTTTACACTTTCTAACATTGGATAGGTATTGTAAAAGTCAGTTTTGGCAACTTCTTCACCTTTTTTTGACTTACTGAAAATATCAGTAATTTTTCCACTTTTCGTTAAGTCTGCACTACTTTTTCCATAGGCTATTCTTCCCTCTCGTGTTGGTCGATAATAACCAATCATCTGATAGGAATCAGTTATTTAAGTATTTACGCAATTCAGGGAATGCCGCTGCCCATACATTACTAGCAATTACAACTTTTTCTGCTTTCACTGTGGCATATGGTGTTTTTAATATCGCAGGACAATCATACGATAGTTCTTGCACAGGAGTTTTTTCATAAATTACTATCCCTAACTCCAAGGCGACACGTTTTAACCCTGCAACTAAACGAGCAGGTTGCACCGTACCATTTGTCGAATCAAAAACGCCTGCCAGATGTTTTTTAGACCCTGTGTGTTGATACACTTCCTCTGGTGTCAAACGCTGATATGGAGAGTCGCCTAATTTCTCAGCTGCTTTCAATGTTGAATCCCATGCACCCAATTGCGACTCATTGATAGCCGTCCATAGCCAACCACCACGTTTGAGATGAGCATCAATATTGTGCTTTTGGCAAAATTCATCTAATTCTTGAATAGCAAGCTCGGAGCGTTTGGCTAGTTTATGTGCTTCTTCTTCCCCAAATAGCTCTATCATTGTTAATATTTCTGACCACCACGACATCAGTAACCCACCATTGCGACCTGACGCTCCGCCACCACACATATCACGTTCTAAAATAACGATTTTGGTATTTGGGTTGCGTTGTTTGGCAAAAATCGCCGTCCACAATCCCACAAAACCACCACCGATAATGGCTATGTCTGCATCTTCAATATCTTCTGATAATAATGGTTCGGTAGGGATTGTCGTATCTGCTTCCAACATCCAATGACTACGATGGAGAGAATGCTTGCATGCTTTTATTGATGTATAGTTTTGTAATAACACAGTACTATAACACTGCCCATAGTTATTATAAAGGGTCTTCTGACGCCATTTGTCTATCTTTCAAACGCTGTCTTTCTTGGTGGCGATTTATCATCGAAAAGACAAATACTCCCGTTGCCACAAAGCCAATTAAAATAGTTGAGAGGGCGTTAATTTCTGGTGTTACACCAAATTTCACCATAGAATAAATTTTAATTGGTAGCGTAGTTGTACCTGCTCCTGTGGCAAAACTAGAAATAACCAAGTCATCAAGTGATAAGGTAAATGATAATAAAAATCCTGATAGTACCGCTGGGCTAATTATCGGTAAAATTACATAAAAGAATATTCTCGCAGGCGGACAGCCTAAATCTTGTGCTGCTTCTTCTACGGATTTATCAAAATCACTCAGTCGTGAGCGAATAATAACCGCCACATAACACATAGAAAAAGTAACGTGAGCAATGGTAATTGTCCAAAAACCTCGTGTAACGCCCATAGCGACAAACATCAACAGTAACGAAATACCAATAATGACATCTGGCATAACCAGTGGCGAGTAAATCATTCCATTGAATAGTGTCTTACCACGAAAGCGATCAAATCTGACCAAAATCAACCCTGCAATCGTTCCCAATATCGTTGCTAAAAATGCAGAAACAAACGCAATTCGCAAGGTAATAGATGCGGCTGTCAGAATGCTTTCATTATTAAATAAGCTGGCATACCACTTGGTTGAAAAACCTGCCCATACTGTTACCAAACGAGATTCATTGAAACTGAAAAAAATCAGTACAATAATCGGCAAATACAAAAATGAGAATCCTACGAGTAAGGAAAAATAATTAAATGCACTGAGCTTTTTCATATACTTTTCTCCTGAATTCGTTGATACAGAACAATCGGACCAACCAGTACTAAGAGCAATGAAATCGCCACCGCACTCGCCATTGTCCAGTCAATATTGTTGAAAAATTCTGTCCACAATACTTTACCAATCATTACCGTATCAGCACCACCGAGTAAATCAGGAATGACAAATTCACCAATCGCTGGGATAAAGACTAAGAAGCAACCTGCTAGAATACCTGTTTTTGACAGAGGTACAAGAATTTTCCAAAACGCTGTAAATTTATTTGCTCCCAAATCGGCAGCAGCTTCCATAAGCGTCCAGTCCATTTTTTCCAGTGTGGCGTAAATTGGCAACACCATAAATGGCAAATATGAATAGACAATACCAATATACACCGCAATATCAGTATTTAAAATATGTAGCGGTTCACTAATTAAACCAATTTTTATCAGCAGTCCATTGAGTAACCCTTGATCTTTTAAAATGCCAATAAGTGCATAAGTACGAATCAGGAACGAACTCCAAAACGGCAAAATAATCAGCATTAATAATAAACTACGCAAATGCTTAGGTGCTTTTGCCATTGCATACGCCATAGGAAATGCCACAAGCAAAGTTAAAAAAGTAGAAATACTCGCTACTTTAAGACTTTTTAAAAATGCCCCAAAATAGTAGTCATCGGTCAATATGGCAATATAGTTGTAGAGGCTAATTTTTATACTATACGCACCATCGCCCAACGCTTCGAGCATTGGCAAATACGGTGGTTTGGCTATCGTAGGTTCTGATAAGCTGATTTTTAAAACAATTAAAAATGGGCAGAAAAAGAATAACAACAGCCATACATACGGAACAATAATGAGTAAACTACGACCACGAAAGCCTACCACTGAACCAAGTTTAAACAAAATCGCAAAAAACCAACGGTATAATGCGTATTTTGACAAACCACTATGCAATCTTTCAGTGCGAGTCTCAGGCAACAACTTCGGATCGAGAAAAGCAACATCTTGATTAGATACATTCATTCTATTATTCTCTTATCTTATTAATTTAATAATACTATGCTAGCGTGGGGAGTCCACGTCAGATGCACTTTATCTTCCCAGGTAATTTCTAGCTCATCATCACGCAAGCGATTGGTTCGTGCGACAGTAACCTTTCGTCCATCGTCTAACTTTATATGAAAAATAGATAAATTACCTAAGTAAGCAATATCCCAGACTGTTCCAGACAAGTAATTACTTTCTTGTTTTTTGGGACTCGGTGGATTTTTACTAATAATGATTTTTTCAGGACGCACGCCTACAGTTACTTGCTCACCCTCTGCCACATCACTACCATAATTCGTTGTAAAACGATTGTTATGACTGTCAGTGAGTTCAGTATAATCGTGCTCTTTTTGGCTAATATAACATTCAAATAAATTAATATCGCCAATAAAACTGGCAACATATTTAGATTTTGGATATTCGTATAGCGACACAGGCGATGACACTTGAATTAGATGCCCTTGGTTCATTACGCCGACACGCGTTGACATTGTCATTGCTTCATCTTGATCGTGAGTTACCATCACAAACGTCATTTTGAGCTCCTCTTGAATATTGACTAACTCAAACTGAGTTTGCTCACGAAGTTTCTTGTCTAACGCACCCAATGGCTCATCAAGCAAAATAATTTTAGGTTTTTTTGCTAGATTTCTCGCAAGAGCGACACGCTGTTGCTGACCACCTGAAAGTTGATGGGGCTTGCGTTTACGAAACGCATCTAATTCAACAACTGCAAGAGCTTCATCAGTACGTTTTTGAATTTCATCTTTGGGCAATTTACTCTGCTTTAAACCAAACATAATATTTTGCTCAACGGTCATATGCGGAAACAAGGCATACGATTGAAACATCATATTAACAGGTCGCTTATGCGGTGGAATGCTGGTTAAGTCCTCGCCATCCAGTAAAATTCTCCCCTGTGTTGGAGCTTCAAAACCCGCTATCATACGCAGGAGTGTACTCTTACCACAGCCAGAACCACCAAGGAGTGAAAAGAATTCGCCTTCATAAATATCAAGACTTAAATTATCCACTGCCACAAAACCATTATCATAAACTTTGGTAACATTTTGTAACTGAATAAAAGGCTTTTGGTTAGCATCATTCCACGGTTCATAATGCGGATTTATAGAAGATTGTGTTGTTAATAGCGTATTGTTCATTGCATTTATTTAGAATAAGAAAAACGTACTATTTTCTCCCTAGCCAATATTCAAAAAGACTCAAAGAGAAAATAGTATTTAGTTATAACAAATTATTTAGTTGCTTTAAATTTTGTCCACAGACGAGTAACTGTTTTTTGTTCACGAGGAGTATAAGCCGTATTAACGTATAATTTATCCATCGTTTCTTTGTTTGGATAAATAGACTCATCTCCTGTTACCTCTTCGTCCATAAATTTCACCGCATCTTTGTTACCATTTGCATAGTAAACATAATCGCTTGATTTAGCAATTACTTCTGGTCTTAGCATATAATCAATGAACTTATGGGCATTATCAACATTTGGTGCATCAGAGAGAATAACCATTTGGTCAAACCACAATTTAGCTCCTTCTTTTGGAATCACATAACTTACTTCAACGCCATTTTTTGCCTCAATTGCACGGTCAGCTGCTTGAATGACATCGCCAGAATAACCCACTGCTAAACAGACATCGCCATTTGCCAAGGCATCAATAAATTCTGAATTAGAAAACTTGGTAATATACGGACGAATTGGCTCTAAAGCTTTTGTGAATCCTTTTAAGTCTTTCATATTATGGCTATCTGGATTTTTACCTTGATAATTTAGTGTAGCAGGAACCATTTCATCGGTATTATCTAACACATAAATACCACATTTTGCAATTTTTTCAGCATATTTTGGATTAAATAACATTTCCCACGAATCAAGTGGTGCATCTGGAGCAACTTCTTTGATTTTTGCCTCATTAATCCCTAAACCTGTTGTTCCCCACATATAGTTAATTGAGTATTTATTATCAGGATCAAATGGTTTTACCTTTTCAGCAATAAAGTCCCAAATGTGTTTTTTATTACTTAACTTATCTTTTTGTAGTGGTTGAAAAATACCTGCTTTAATTTGGCGAGACATAAAGTTTGCCGATGGAAAGACGATATCATAACCAGAATTACCAGCCAACAACTTTGCCTCTAAAATATCATTAGAATCATAGACATCATAAACGACTTTAATACCTGTTTCTTTTTCAAAGGCTGCAACACTGCCCTCATCAATATAATCACTCCAATTGTAAATGCGTACTTCTTCGCCTGCTTGAGCATTAAATGCAAGTAATCCCAGTATTGCAGGAACAAGAATTTTTTTTGTTGATTGTAATGTTATTTTCATTTTTTCTCCTAATTTATAAAATAACACTTAATAATTTCGTTTTCGCTATATATTGGATTACAGAAAATTATCAAGTATATAAATGAGATTATGAGCAATTAAATAGGTTAATAACTATTTAATATACCAACCCCACGGTTGTTCGCTATTATAGCGAGTAATTTGTTTGGTCTCCAGATAATTTTCAAAGCCCCAAACGCCTAATTCTCTACCAATACCACTTTGCTTATAGCCACCCCACGGTGCTTGGGTAAAAGTTGGTTGTGAACAATTAATCCACACAATGCCTGCTCGTAATTTTCTCGCCACACGCTGACAGCGTGCATCATCTTTTGACATTACCGCAGCCGCCAAACCAAATACTGAATCATTAGCACTATTCAGTGCTTCTTCTTCGGTTGTAAATTGGCGAATGGCAACGACTGGACCAAAAATTTCATCAGTCCATAGAGCGTTATCTTCTGGTACATTGGTAAAAATCGTTGGCTCGATAAAGTATCCTTTATCAAATGACTCAGGACGCTTACCACCAGTGAGTAAACTCACACCATCAGCTTTGCCCTGTTCAATAGCACGCATTACATTGTTATACTGCTTTTCATTAACCAATGGACCAAGCTTCACGCCATCAGTCATTCCGTGCCCAATGGTAATTTTTTGTGTTTCTTCGACTAATCTTGTCATTAGTTTATCGTAAATGCCTTCTTGTACAAGCACACGAGATGTTGCCGAACACACCTCACCTTGATTCCAAAAAATACCAAACAAAATCCATTCAACAGCTTGCTCGATATCACTGTCATCAAAGATAATAAACGGTGATTTACCTCCTAACTCAAGACTAATATTTTTTACATTCTGTGCAGCCGAACGCATAATATGCTTACCGACAGGAACACTACCCGTAAAGGCAACTTTATCAACAGCAGGATTTTCTGTCAGTGTTGACCCTATATCTGTACCAATACCAGGAATGATATTGAGCACACCAGCTGGCAAACCAACTTTTTCACAAATACGCCCCAGTTCAATAGCAGTCATTGAGGTAGCTTCTGCCGGTTTTAATACCATCGTGCAACCTGCTGCAAGTGCTGGTGCAACTTTCCACGCCGCCATAAGCATTGGGAAATTCCACGGAATAATAGCCGCAGCAACACCGACAGGCTCTTTTCTCGCAACACTCGAAAAAGCTTCATCGCCTAAGTCCACAGGCACCTCTTGCTTATCGTCAAATTTTTCTGCCAAATCAGCATAAAACTCAAAACAAAATGCCGTATCTTCAATATCCCACTTGGCTTCTGGGAATGGCTTACCGTTGTCTAATACTTCCAATTCCGAAAGAAAATCAATATTATTATTGATTTCTTTGGCGATAGCTCGCAAATACGTTGCTCGCTCTGCAGCACTTAATTCTGACCAACTACCGTTATCAAAAGCGTTACGTGCTGCTTGCACCGCTTTTTCCGCATCAGCAGGACTGGCAGAGGCAATATCAGCCAAATGACTTTCATCAAAAGGATTAATGCTTGCAAATGTTGCATTATTTTCTGGGTTAACCCATTGACCGTTAATATAGAGCTGATTATATTTCTGATTAATATTCATACTATTCACTTAATCTTAGAGTACCGCCTTAAAGTGTTGGCATTGAAAAAACACTGCCTTCACGCACATCTGATGACGGCCAACGCTGTGTAACCGTTTTACGACGTGTATAGAAACGAATGCCATCAGGTCCGTAGATAGATAAATCGCCAAATAATGAGCGTTTCCAACCACCAAAACTGTGATACGCAACAGGAACAGGAAGCGGAATATTAACGCCAACCATACCGACTTTGATATTGTCGCAGAAATAGCGTGCAGCCTCGCCATCACGTGTATAAATACACGTCCCATTGCCGTATTCGTGGTCATTAATCAATTGCATTGCTTCTTGCATTGTATCCACTCGCATCACTTGTAATACAGGACCAAAGATTTCTGCCTTGTAGCTATCCATATCTGGCGTTACATTATCAATTAATGTTGGACCAACGTAAAAACCATTTTCAAATCCTTCAACGACAGGATTGCGACCATCAACCACAACGGTTGCTCCTTGTTCTTCGGCACTATCAATGTGAGCATTCACTTTTTGCTGATGTTCACGAGTAATAACAGGTCCAAAATCATTGTCATTATTGCTGTATGCACCATAAGTTAAATTCGGTATCGCTTTTTTCATCGCCTCAATTAACTTATCGCCTGCTTCTTGCCCTACGGCAACCGCAACAGATAATGCCATACAACGCTCGCCCGATGAACCAAATGCCGCACCAAGAAGAGAGTTAACCACGTTATCTAAATCAGCATCAGGCATCATTATGGCGTGATTTTTCGCCCCACCCAATGCTTGACAACGCTTACCGTTAGCCGCTGCTGTACTGTAAATATATTCCGCTATTGGCGTTGAACCAACAAAACTGATTGCCTCAACACGACTATCATTGAGTAGCGTATTAACGGCTTCTTTATCGCCATTAACGACATTAAAAACACCCTCAGGTAAACCAGCCTGATAAAGCAACTCACCAATACGCATTGCTGCACTCGGATCTCGTTCAGATGGTTTTAATACAAAGGTATTACCACACACCAATGCCATTGGGAACATCCACAACGGCACCATTACAGGAAAGTTAAACGGCGTAATACCAGCAACTACGCCTAACGGCTGAAAATCGCTCCACGAATCAATATCAGTACCGACATTTTTGCTAAACTCGCCTTTGAGTAATTCAGGAGCACCACAGGCATATTCAACCACTTCGATACCACGTTGTAACTCACCTTTGGCATCGTGTAAAATTTTACCGTGCTCTTCTCCTATTAACGTAGCGATTTCTTCGGCATTTTGTTCTAATAATTCTTTAAATTTAAACATAATGCGAGCACGACGCATAGGTGGCGTTTTACGCCAGCCTTCAAAAGCTTTCTCTGCTGCTGCAATAGCTTCTTCAACGGTTGCCTTACTCGCTAGAGCAACGTGTTTGCTGACCTCGCCTGTTGATGGGTTATATACTGCTTGTGTGCGTGCCGTATCGGCAACTGGACGACCATTAATTAAATGACCAACTGTTACTGTCATAGTGTTCCTCTACTAATTTATTTTTTATAATGTGAATGTTGAGAATTAAGAAATTGTTCCTAATACTTCATCTATAATACTTATTCCTTGCTCAATCTCGGCTGCTGTAACAACACACGGTGGCACAATATGGATACGGTTATCAACCACAAACGGTAACAGTCCTCTCTCCATTAGTCCTGCCTTAATTGCATTCATCACATCAGGTGATAGTTTTTCACGCGTTTGTTTATCACTGACTAACTCAACCGCCCAGAAAACACCAACACCACGCACTTCGCCAATGACAGTATGCTTTTCAGCAAGTGCTGTTAATTTTTCAGCCAACAAGTCGCCCATTGCCGCAGCATTTTCAACAATATGCTCTTCTTTCATTGCATCAATACACGCAACAATACTCGCCATTGCCAATGGGTGTCCTGAATAGGTCAACCCACCTGGGAACATTTTATCGTTAAAATATTCAGCAATCGCATCAGAAATAATGACCCCACCGACTGGCACATATCCAGAGTTTACGCCTTTGGCAAAGGTAATTAAATCAGGCGTTACACCTTCGTAATGCTCAAAAGCAAACCATTTACCCGTACGACCAAATCCTGCCATTACCTCGTCCATAACCATCACAATGCCAAACTCATCGCACAACGCACGAACACCTTGCATATAACCCTTTGGTGGCATCATAATACCTGCTGTTCCCGGTACACTTTCCAGTAAAATAGCGGCTATTCCTTCCGCTCCCTCAAATTCGATAACACTGCGTAAATGAGCCAATGCACGCTGACACTCTTCTGCCTCGGTTTGAGCAAAAAATTCTGAACGATATAAATAAGGAATAAAGAAGTGCAAATGCCCACGAGCATATTCATTCGGCACACGACGAGCATCGCCAGTGGCAACAATTGCCGCCCCAGTATTGCCGTGATATGAACGATATGCTGACAAGACTTTATCACGCCCTGTGTACAGTCGTGCCATACGAATAGCATTTTCGTTTGCATCAGCACCACCATTGGTAAAGAAAACTTTATTAAAATTATCTGGTGCTAAATCAACGATGCGTTGTGCTGCCTCATTACGAGCGTGATTTGCCGTTGACGGTGCAATCGTTAATAGCTCATCTGCTTGCGATTTAATCGCCGCAATCATTTTTGGGTGCTGATGACCAATATTAGTATTGACTAACTGACTGCTAAAATCTAAATATTCCTTACCGTCAAAATCCCACAATTTACAGCCACTACCTGACTGAATAACCAATGGATTTAATGAACCTTGCACTGACCACGAATGAAAAACGTGCTGACGATCCGCCTGAAAAACTGATGTGTTATTTGACATAACTAACCTCTTTATCTTAATTAATTTGTTGTATAATATTTACTAGTTAGTCAATATGTATAATGTTACCCTAGCAGATATCAATTAAAATAATAATAGACCAAAATTAATTTTATGTCAAGAGGCTGTCATTAGAGATATAACGAACAAAAGTAATATTTCTAGCGGTACTTACAAGGTATAACTGCACAACAATTTATGACACCATTTCGTTGAAAAATTTGAATAGGCTACAACAAGGTTTGTAGTAAGTATCTTTTGAATAATATCTACATATAACTAATAGAATTATGGTGATATATTTGAGTATATAATCTATAAATAAAATGGCATAGTAAGATATACTTACTATGCCATAATGTTAATTATTAATATATTAAATTTTAACAATTAGTGTTCAACACCACCTTGACCGTGAACGTGTCCGTGTTCTAATTCTTCTTTAGTAGCTTCACGAACTTCTGTAATTTCCACATCAAAGTTTAATTGTTTGCCAGCAAGTGGGTGGTTTGCGTCAATAATTACTTCTTTATCAGAAACTTCTTTTACCGTTACTAAAATTGGTTGACCATTTTCAGCTTGTGACTGGAATTGCATACCAACTTCGATAGTATCAACACCTTGGAATGCTTCACGAGGAACAGCTTGAACAGCTTCCTCAATATATTCGCCGTATGCTTCTGCAGGCTCAACAACTGCTGTTAAGGTATCGCCAGCTTGTTTGCCAGCTAATTGTTTTTCTAATCCTGGGATTAGATTTCCTTGACCGTGTAGGTATGTAAGTGGTTGTCCTTCTGGAGATTTATCTAAAACATTACCTTCTTTATCTGTAAGTGTGTAGTTAAATGAAACGGCAGAATTATTTGCAATAGTCATAATATGAATCCTCTACTTTATTTGTGTTATTAATTTCTATAAATATTTGTAAAAACAAGAGTTGATTGAGTAAATAAACTAAGCATATTCTCTTCGTTACATTCAGCTTATCTTCTTATACGGTTCTTATAAATCTTTACATATCTCAAGTAAATGGGGATATCTTTTTAAATTTCAAGATAACTGTGGCTATTCTTATATTTTCTTGCTCACAACAGGCATTTAAACGTGTATTTTATTCAAAATTACGTTATACTATCCTCTCAAATGCAACCTAAAAGCACAAGGTAGTGAGGACAAGAAAAAATATCATTTCATTTCACAGTGATAACCCTCTAGCCTTAATGTTAATTTTAGCGTTCGCTCACACTACATTTTATTTTTTATATTTATATACTAATAGTTATATTTTCTAACTTGCTACAACAGCTACAACAAATGATGAGGACACCACTATGTCAGAACAACTTACATTAATAGAAAAACCACGCTTCAAACGCATTTTATTAAAACTCAGCGGAGAAGCACTTCTTGGCGATAAAGCATTTGGTATTGATGCCAACACACTTAATCGTCTTGCTCGAGAAATTAAAGTCCTCATTGACAGTGGCATTGAGGTTTCTCTTGTCGTTGGCGGCGGAAACCTCTTCCGTGGTGCTGAATTAGAAACATCAGGTATGGAACGAGTAACAGGTGATCATATGGGAATGCTTGCAACGGTAATGAATGCACTCGCCTTGCAAGATGCTATTGAAAAAATTGGCATTCCTGTGCGTGTTATGTCAGCCATTCCAATTGATCAAGTATGTGAAGAATTTATTCGCCGTCGTGCTATTCGTCATATGGAAAAAGGGCGAGTGGTAATCTGTGCAGCGGGTACTGGCAACCCATTCTTTACCACTGATAGTGCTGCAAGTTTGCGTGCTATTGAATTAAGTTGTGATGCTATGTTAAAAGCAACGAAAGTTGATGGCGTTTACACTTCTGATCCTGCTAAAAATGACGATGCAGTAAAATACGA
>PDWI01005730.1_pt1 | contig 15887 bp, 11 predicted proteins | sample 1430891 | NCBI WGS metagenome assembly PDWI01 (sample SAMN01162508, study PRJNA174530) | Oral metagenome, whole genome shotgun sequencing project. | biome: Marine environment; feature: Marine mammal; material: Swab sample of the gingival sulcus; isolation source: swab sample of gingival sulcus...
ATCGCCTTATATTCAACAGCAAATTTTAACCTTGCTTTTGGAAAATGGGGCAACTTTGGCACAAGCGGGCGAATTTACACAACGAGCCTATTTGAATGGCAAATTGGACTTATCACAAGCCGAGGCGGTGGCTGACATCATCAATTCGCAATCTAAATCGGCTCACAAAATTGCGATGCAACAAATGCGTGGTGGCTATTCTGAGGAGTTGAAAAAATTGCGAGAACAGTTGTTACATTTTGTTTCTTTGATTGAATTGGAGTTGGATTTTAGCGAAGAAGATGTGGAATTTGCCGACCGTACGCAACTTTCTAATTTGGCAGAAAAACTGCATTCGACCATTCATAAATTAGCAAACTCTTTTCAGTTGGGAAATGCCCTAAAAAAAGGTATTCCCGTTGCGATTGTTGGCAAACCAAATGTAGGAAAATCAACCTTGCTCAACGCACTTTTGGGCGAAGAAAAGGCTATCGTTTCGGAAATTGCGGGTACTACTCGTGATGTGGTCGAAGATACGATTATCATCAAAGGGGTCGAGTACCGATTTATTGACACGGCAGGCATTCGTGATACGGAGGATAAGATTGAAAGTCTGGGCATCGAACGGACTTGGCAAAAGGTTGATAATGCCTCTATTATTTTGTTCCTCATTGATGCTACTGATGATACAGAAAAAAACATCGAGGCATTGCAAAAACTACAAACACACATTTCTGGTACGGAAAAAATGTTGCTTTTAGTCTTCAATAAAACTGATATTCAGCCTATTGAAATAGACAATTATACAACATTGATTGCGAAGGAAAATTGTGTTGAAATTTCCGCAAAACAAAACAAAAACATTGCGAAAATCACAGAAAAATTACATTCGTATTATTTGAATATACAACAAAATAATTCTGATATTATCGTCAGCAATGTAAGGCATTACGAACTGCTAAAAAAAGCAGAAACCGCCACCGAGCGAATCCTCAACGGACTACAAGACGGTATTCCTACCGATTTTATTTCGCAAGATATTCGTGAGGCTTTGCACCATTTGGGAAGCATCACAGGCACTATCTCTACCGATGATATTTTAGGGTCTATTTTTTCTAAATTTTGTATTGGAAAGTAAATTAACTTTAATTATCTAAAAAAATGAAAGAAATCTACCTAATCTGACACGCAGAAACAGCATACTACCGAGTAATGATAAAATTGGTGGCATTTAGTTAGATTTTAAAAATCTTGTATTACATTTGTGACACTGTTAGAATAGTTGGTAGCGTCAGCGGAATTGGACTGCTGTCTGCCAATCCATTCTAACATTTTTTTATACTAATCTTTTTTACTTTGCTCTTTATTTTTCATTGTGATGATGTATAAACACTACATTCATAAACACAAAACTACTTATACAAAAGCACAGAAAGTTTCTCAGGGGCAAAGATTTCATTTGCAACTTCATACAATTGCTTGGCAGAAATTCGCTCTATTTTTTTATAAATCTCTTCCATTGTGGTAACTTTATTATAGACAAGCATACTTTTACCAATGCTAAACATTTGTGCCTCTTCCCCAGTCGCACTTATCATCATTTGTCCAATAAGCTGTTGCTTTATCTTTTTTAGAGCCGTTGACGAAAGTGGCTTAGCACATAATACACTCAATTCTTTATTAACAAGATTGATACATTTAGTGTAATTATCTTGGTCTGTACCAAAATAAATTGAAAAAAATCCAGTGTCAGAATACGGTGTATAACTCGCCTCAGTATGGTACGCATAGCCATATTTCTCCCGCAATGTCATATTCAATTTAGAATTCATTGTAGGACCTCCAAGAAAATTGCAAAGCAAACTTAAATGTAGGCGTTTTCTTTCTTTCAAATTATACGCCAAACCACCTAATACACAATGTGTTTGATAAGTATTTCGCAATTCCGTTTTCTTTTGTGGCAAATACTTCTTAAATCTACTATTCGTACGCTTATAATTTGAAGTATGTTCCCAATTACCAAAATATTTTTCCACCCATTTACACAGTTTTTCAAAAGGAATATTGCCTACTGAACTTATGACCATTTGATTTGGTGTATAGGTGCGTTTTACAAAATTTTTAATTGTATCTTGCTTAATTTTCCGCACACTTTTCGCATTTCCTAAAATACTTCGTCCTAATGCACTATTTCCAAAAATTAATTCTTCAAAATCATCAAAAATCAGTTCCGAAGGATTATCTAAGTAGGAATTTATCTCATCAATAATTATTTCTCGTTCTTTATTAAGTTCCTCTTTTGGAAAAATAGAGCCAATAAGCACATCGCTAAATAACTCCAAAGTACGCTCATAATGCTCTGAGAGAAAAGTAGCGTGTACACAAGTTTCTTCCTTTGTGGTATAAGCATTTAGCTCTCCCCCAACACTTTCCACCCGATTTATAATGTGCCGTGCTCGTCTTTGTGCTGTTCCTTTAAACATCATATGTTCGGTAAAATGTGCCACTCCCCACTCATCAATTTGCTCATCACGAGAGCCAGAATTGATAAAAACACCACAATAAGCAACAGGTCTATCAGTTGCTAAGTGAGCGATTCGCAATCCATTTTTCAGTTGTTTTATTTGTATATTTTCTGTCATTGTTTCTTTTTAGAGGATTTGCAAAGGTACAAAAATCAATGAATTGACACATTTTTAATTACCTTTGTAAAATGAAAATAGGAAATTTAGATTTAGGAAAGCAACCTTTGCTTTTAGCACCAATGGAAGATGTGTCCACGCGTCCCTTCCGTTTATTGTGCAAACATTTTGGGGCAGATTTACTTTATACAGAGTTTGTTTCCTCTGATGCATTGGTAAGAAATGTGGATAAAACGCTCAAAAAAATGGCAGTTTTAGAGGAAGAGCGCCCTATTGCTATTCAAATTTATGGAAAAGATATTGAGGCAATGGTGGGTGCTGCCAAAATTGCTGAGCAAGCGAATCCTAATTTTATTGACATCAATTTCGGTTGCCCCGTTAAAAAAATTGCGACCAAAGGTGCAGGTTCTGGAATGCTGAAAGATGTTCCCCGTATGGTCGCAATGACAGAGGCGATTGTAAAAGCCGTAAAATTACCCATAACGGTTAAAACGCGTATCGGCTGGGACGATGATAGTCGTGATATTGTTACAATTGCTGAAAAATTGCAAGATGTAGGTATTCAGGCTTTAACCATACACGGACGCACCCGTTGCCAAATGTACAAAGGCGAGGCAGATTGGGAATATATTGGGGCAGTTAAAAATAATCCAAGGATGCACATTCCTATCATTGGAAATGGCGATATTACTGACCATTTAATTGCAAAAGAGCGTTTTGACACCTATGGCGTAGATGCCATAATGATAGGGCGTGGTGCAATTGGTAAGCCGTGGATTTTTCGTGATATAAAGAACTATCTAAACGACGGCACTTTACCCCAAGAGGTTTCTTTTGCCGAGCAATTAGATATTTTACGAATGCAAGTAAAGTCAGCGATGCAATGGCTTGATGAGAAACGAGGCATTTTGCATATGCGTAGGCATATGGCAACAATGTTTAAAGGATTGCCACATTTTAAGCAACTACGAATTATGATGCTCCGTGCCAATACGCTGGAAGAATTAGACAGCGTTTGGGCAGAAATGTTAAAAACTTATGGAGAATAGTAACTATTTCTAATATTTTTATTAACTTTAAGGCATCATAAAAAAGAATTTAGATGCTATTGCGTTTTTTACAAGCAAATCCTATGGTACGGTTGGTATTACCTCTCGTATTGGGGATACTTGTGGGAAATTTTATAGATTTTTCATTGTTTTGGATAGGAGGAATAGCAGTCTTTTTATTCTTTATCCTTTTAATAGTGAGTCTATTGCAATGGAACACTCGCTATGGATATGGCATTTTAATTGCTTTACTATTCTGCTGTTTAGGAATTTTCTCCGTACTTAGCACACAAAATGAGTATCGTCCACCCAAAGAATTAGACACGCATTTTGCAAAAGCAATTATTAGAAGTATTCCTTCTGAAAAAGAAAATAATGTAAGCGTAATTTTAGAAATACGGCAACTATCAAGAAAGCAACATATTGAGCAAACTCATTTCAAATCATTGGCTTATTTCCCCAAGGACAGCCATTTTCAAAAATGGAAATATGGGGATACTCTACTTACAAAATTAGAGTTTTCCTCTTTACCAAAGCCCCAAAATCCCAATGCTTTTGATTATGGGGAATGGCTAAAAACACAACAAATCTACACCACTTCAAGAGGTAAAACAGCGTATATACAGCATTTTGTTGCCACAGATTTTTCGCTGATTAGAATAGCTCAGACATTACAACAAAAATTTTCGGCAATTTTAGAAGAATACATTAAAGACAAAGAAGTTGTTGGCTTTCTTCAAGCCTTAACCTTAGGAAATAAAACGGGCTTATCTGCCGAATTGCGTGATGATTTTACCAAGGCAGGTGTTGTACATATTTTAGCTGTTTCTGGTTTACACATTGGAATACTGTTTTTACTTGTCAATTTTGTATTCCAAAGTCTAAGAAAAACTCGAAAAAGACGCTTTGTCCTGCTCGTAATTGGCTTGTGTGTAATTTGGAGTTTTGCTTTTATTTCAGGACTTTCCATTTCCGTTCTTCGTGCATCAGTAATGTTTTCTATTTTACAACTAAGTATATTGAGTTTACGCCCCTATCGTATTTACAACACTATTGCGACCTCTATGTTGCTTTTGCTACTAATCAATCCTTTTTACCTTTACGAAGTGGGCTTTCAGCTTTCTTATTTTGCAGTATTAAGTATTGTTACTTTCGTTCCAATGTGTACACAAAAAGAGCTAAAAAATAAATATTTGGAATATTTTAGACAGTTATTTTTTGTTTCTATTTCCGCTCAATTAGGAGTTGCCCCCTTGGTTTTGTATTACTTTCACCAACTCCCCACCTATTTTTTGTTAGGAAATTTACTACTTTTGAATTTAGCACCTTTTTTATTGGGCGGTAGTTTACTTATTTTACTATGCTCCAAAATTCCATTTCTTGCACAGATAATTGCATTTATAGTCTTATGGTTAGCACGATTTTGCCTATTTATTGTGAATGGAATTACAGAATTGCCCCACGCTATTTTACTGAATTACAGTCTTGATTTTTACCAACTTTTACTACTGTGTGCTGTCGGAATTAGTAGTATTTTTTATGTATTGAAACGCAATATTCGCTATTTCACTTCTGTTTTAATTGTACTTATGCTTTTCGTAGGCTATACTGTTTTTCGAAATAATACACAGAATAAACAAACATTTTTTGTGATACACTATGTAAGAGGAAAAAGTTGTTATAATCTTATAACAGAGAAAAAATCTTTACTTTTCACAACGGATAAATTAGAAGATAATGAAATTAAATATGCTATCAATCCATTTTTAGAGGCTCACAATACTAAAATTGTAGAGATTTGTAAAATAGGCACTTCTGATGAAAAAAAATTAGGAAATTCATTCTATAAAAAAGGCGTTTTTTTCGTGAATGGAAAATATATCATTTCCGCTAAAGGAAAGAACGGAAAACTTGAAAACAAACAAAAAGTAGCTATTTTAATTCTTTCAAAAAGAGATAATTGGGAGCTTATATTGGAAAACTATGCTCCAACTCTCATTATTTTAGACAGTTCTTTCTCTAAAAGAAAAAGCCAAAAGCTCTATGAAGAACTTTCGGCTTTGAAATATCATGTTTACAATGTTAATACGGACGGTGCTTTTGTATTAAATTAGCGTCCACTTTTAATCATTTCTTCAACATCTTCTACTGTTATTGGAATTCGCTTATCCCCTAAAAACTCACAGCCTTTTTTGGTAATTAGCAAATCATCTTCCAATCGAATACCGCCAAAATCTCTGTAATCTTCAAGTTTTTCATAGTTAATGAAATCCTTAAATTTACCCTGACTTTTCCACATATCTATAAGGTCTGGAATGAAATAAATTCCAGGTTCATTTGTAATCACAAATCCTTCCTCTAATTTTCTTGCCAAACGCAAATAAGCTAAACCAAACTGCTCACTGCGTTTCAATTTATCAGTATAGCCAACATAATCCTCTCCATAATCTTCCATATCATGCACATCTGCTCCCATCATATGCCCTAATCCGTGAGGCATAAATAAAGCGTGAGCCCCTATTTTTACAGCCTCCTCAGCATCACCTTTCATAATACCAAGCTCAATAAGTCCTTCGGCAATAGTTTTACACGCAAGCAAGTGCATACTTTTATAAGTAACACCCGCTTTTACATTAGCATTTACAGTTTCATTTGCTTTTAATACAATATTGTAAATGTCTTTTTGTTTGCTTGTAAAAGTACCACCAACAGGGGAAGTTCGTGTAAAATCTGATGCATAACCTGCAATATTTTCAGCCCCACAATCCGTTAACATTAAGCGACCTTTTGTCAAAATTCCATCGTGATTATGATTGTGTAGCGTTTGTCCATTTTGGCTTAAAATAACAGGAAATGAAACTCCTACCCCCTCAGAAAGTGCAATCCCTTCTATAACTCCTGCAATTTCACGCTCTGAGCGTCCTTCGTGACACATACGCATTGCAGTCGTGTGCATATTATACCCAATATTACACGCTTTACGAATCTCCTCCAACTCCACATCTTCTTTTATTGAGCGGATATCTACTAACGCTTTTATAAGAGTTTCAGAGGCTTTTCCGTTTACATAAGAATACTTTATTCCAAGTAAACTACTTATCTTCACACGATTAACTGAACGGTATGGTGGCAAGAAATGAATTTCCCTACCTATATTTTTGGTAATGAATTTCTCCAAGTCTTTCATCGGAAAAGTTTCTTTTACCCCTACTTGCTCTGCTAAATCTTTAACCTTTGGCTGAGCCCCCATCCATATAATGTCATCAATTTCAAAATCATTGGCAAAGATGTATTCTTTATTATTATCGATGTCAATAATTCCCGCAAAACCTGGTTGGTTCACACCAAAAAGGTAACGGAAAGTGCTGTCTTGTCTATAATGAAAGGTATTTGCTCGTGCATTCATCGGCGAGTCTTCATTTCCTAAGATTAGGATAATACCTTTTTTAACAGCTTTTGCTAATTTTTTTCTTCTGTTAATGTAAATTTTCTTTTCAAACATATTATTCTTGTTTTTTTAGTGTCCAAAATTAAGGATATTGTATAATTGTCTTCTGTGTTTATAGTAGGCGATACCTTCTTCATTGGCATTTGTATAGATAAAATCCTTTACTAACCTTGAAAAAACGGTACTAAAAGTAAGCTCTGATGCTGGAAAAATCTCTGGATTATGAATCTCATTGAGTTTGCTAACATACAAACGAGCCATCATCTCCACACTGATATCTTGCCTATACATTTTTTGTTCGATACCTTTTTCTATATTTATTTTAATTTTATCATAAATAAAAGCCAATCGGCTTTCAATATGTTTTGCATAAATCTGAGGAAATAACTTTTTAAGTCCCAAAGTTACAGCAGGACTTAGATAGTGAAATTTCTCACGAATTTCCTGACTTACAAGGAGTAATATATCAATTGCGTTCACATCAGTAAAGTCATTCTCTACGAAAATATTTTCAAAAACTTCCCGCTCGTGAGCTAAAAGTTGTTCAACGATATTACTCAATGTACCATATTTTGAAAGCAGTTCTGGTATATTGATACCTGCCTTTTCTGCCTCCTCAATAGATATATTCTCCACTCCATTCTTACAAATGAAACGGCGAATTTTAATTAAATCTTCTGTATTACTCTCTTTCATCTTCATTGTAAAACCGTAAAAATACAAAAAAAATTAAGAAACCAACTCAAAATCTAACTGTTTTGCAACCAAGTTTGCTTGTGCTACCTGTATTTTTATTTCATCTCCAAGTTGGAATTTTTTATGATGATATTTTCCTCTCACACAATAATTCTCCTCATCGAAGAAATAATGGTCGCCTTCCAATGTCCGTAATGGAATCATTCCCTCACATTTATTTTCAGTAATTTCAACATAAATTCCCCAATTCGTAACGCCTGAAATCGTTCCCTCAAATACTTCGCCCAATTTATCTTGCATAAATTCAACTTGCTTGTATTTAATCGAATCTCGTTCCGCATTAGAGGCTAATTTTTCCATATCCGAACTATGTTTGCATTTTTCCTCATACAGTGTAGCATCTGCTGAGGGTTTACCGTCAAAATAATCTTGTAGCAAACGGTGTACCATTACATCTGGATAACGACGAATTGGCGAAGTAAAATGCGAGTAAAAATCAAAATTCAAGCCATAATGCCCAATATTTTCCGTAGAATACACCGCTTTTGCCATTGAGCGAATAGCAAGTGTTTCTATAAGATTTTGCTCTTTTTTTCCTTCCACTTTTTTCAAAACATCATTCAAAGACTTGGTAATATTTTGTTTTTCGGGATTAGGAATTTTATAACCAAATTTAGCAATAAAAGTGCTGAAACTTTGAATTTTCTCAGGGTTAGGATTGTCGTGAATACGATAGACAAAAGTCTTTGCTTTTTCTTTCTGCCCAATAGATTTTGCTACATATTTATTGGCTAAAAGCATAAATTCCTCAATAAGTTTATTCGCATCTTTTGATTCCTTAAAATACACGCCAAGCGGTTTACCATTTTCATCTAAGTTGAATTTTACCTCTGAACTATGAAAATCGATACTTCCTTTTTCAAAACGCTTTTTACGCACTTTTTTAGCTAATTTATCCAAAACCAACACTTCTTCTGCGAAATCTCCCTTTCCCGTTTCAATAATCTCTTGTGCCTCTTCGTAGGTAAATCTCCTATCTGAATTGATTATTGTACGCCCAATCCAATATTTTTCAATTTTAGCCTCATCATTCATCTCAAAAACCACAGAGAAAGTCAATTTTTCCTCGTTAGGACGCAATGAACAAAGGTTATTTGATAAAACTTCGGGGAGCATTGGCACAACTCTATCGACCAAATACACCGAAGTTGCTCGTTTGTACGCCTCTTTATCCAAGATAGAATTTGGCGTTACATAATGCGAAACATCTGCAATATGTACCCCAATTTCCCAATTTCCATTATCTAATTTCTGTAAAGACAAAGCATCATCAAAGTCCTTTGCAGTATCAGGGTCAATAGTAAAAGTAGTGATTTTTCTAAAATCTCTTCGTTTTTTTATTTCCTCTTTTGTGATTTCCTTAGGTAATTCTTCGGCAGCTCGTTCTACTTTACTTGGAAATTTAGAAGGTAATCCATATTCTGCTAAAATAGCGTGCATTTCCGTTTCATTATTTCCAGGTGCTCCTAAAACTTCGACCACCTTTCCCATTGGATTTTTTGCTTTTGCAGGAAAATCAGTAATCTCTACAATAGCAATTTCTCCATCTTTTGCATCATTTAGCAAAGCAATCGGAATAAAAATATCGAAAGGCATATTTTTATCCTTGGGCATAAGGAATGCAAAATCTTTATGTATTTCCAAATCTCCAACAAATCGCGTTTTCTTGCGTTCTATAATTTCCACAATTTCGCCCTCTGGCTTTCTCTTTTTACGAGGAGGAAATAGGTACACTTTTACCCTATCCTCAGGTAAGGCTTTGAAAGTATTTTTTGCTGATACAAAAATATCATCATCAAGCCCGTCAACAATTACATACGCATTGCCCGAAGAGGTCATATCTACAATTCCTTCCACATAATTTCGTGTTGCTTTAAAGCGGAATTTACCTCTATCAGTTTGTAGGAGTTTGTCTTCATCAACAAGACTTTCCAGCATCGTAATCAGCCGTTGTCTTTCGGGTAAAGATTTCATCTTCAATTGTCGAGCAATTTGCTTATAATTGAAGTTTTTATTTGGATAATTCTTGAAAATACCTAAAACTGTATTTTGCAACATTTCTGCTGTCAAGTTTTTTCTCTTTTTTGCCATAATTTCTTTTATATTACAAGAGTATAGACAATAATTGTACCGAAGTTGCTTTCTGGAAACCTAAAAACCTTATTCTTTTTAATAAAATTATCATCTTAAAGATAAAATTCCCCCTCTTATTTCCGTAAAGATACACAATTTTTCAAAAAAACTATCTTTTTTTATACAGAAACTTCCGCTTTGATGTGTGGATACGGATTATAATCAGTTAAAGTAAAATCGTCGTAAGAAAAACCAAAAATATCTTTTATGTTAGGATTGATAAATATTTTGGGTAAATTGCGAGGACTGCGTGTAAGCTGTAAATCGACTTGCTCCAAATGATTTTTATAAATATGAGCATCGCCAAATGTATGCACAAAGTCGCCATACTCTAAATCACAAACCTGTGCCATCATCATTGTCAGCAAGGCATACGAGGCAATATTAAAGGGTACTCCAAGAAAAATATCCGCACTCCGCTGATACAGTTGGCAAGATAATTTTCCATTTGCTACATAAAACTGAAAAAGAGTGTGGCAAGGCGGTAAAGCCATTGTTTCAATATCAGCGGGATTCCACGCCGTAACGATATGTCTGCGTGAGTTTGGGCTATTTTTTATGCTCTCCACCACCTGCGAAATTTGGTCAATAGTTTCGCCGTTTCCTTTTGCCCAAGAACGCCATTGGTAGCCATAGACTTTCCCTAAATTTCCATTTTCATCTGCCCATTCATCCCAAATTCTGACACCGTTTTCTTTTAGGTATTTAATATTTGTATCGCCACTCAAAAACCATAGCAATTCGTGAATTATAGATTTCAGATGTAGTTTTTTGGTTGTTAGCAATGGAAAACCTTCACTTAAATCAAAACGCATTTGGTGTCCAAAAACACCGATTGTTCCTGTCCCCGTTCTATCGCCTCGTTCATTTCCTTCTTGAAGGACTCTCCTTAATAATTGATGATATTGTTGCATAATTTTTGCCTTTATTTCTCAATAAACAACTGTACTTTTTCAATTCGAGTATTGGTTGCTTCCAAAATTTTGAACTTAAAATATTCGCCCACAACAACCTCTTCATTAAGCTTTGGAATATCCTCTTTACAATGTAGAATTAGCCCTGCAATGGTTTCATATTCATCTTCATTGGGAAGATACAATTCATATTTATCATTCAAATAATCAATCTCTTGACGACCAGAAAAGATGTATTCAGTATCACTTATTTTCCTCTCAACAAGGTCATTTTTATCGTGTTCATCTTCAATCTCGCCAAAGATTTCCTCCATAATATCCTCTTGGGTTACAATCCCTTCTGTCCCCCCAAATTCATCAACAACCACCGCAATTCCTTTATTTTCCTCATTTAAGCGTCGTAAAACTTTCTGTGCAGGCATCGATTCTGGCACTATTGGAATTGGGGTAACGACCGATTTTATCGTTTTGGGATTTCTAAACAAAACAGAAGAATGTACATACCCAATAATATTGTCAATACTTTCTTTAAATACAATCACTCGGGCATAGCCTGTTTCAATAAAGAGTTGTTTCATCACCTCCACTTCCTCCTTTACCTCTACGGCAACAATTTCAGTTCTTGGAATAAGACACTCTTTAATTCGTATATCTGAGAAATCAAGTACATTTCTAAATATTTTAATATCTTGACTGTCAATAATAGAATCATCTTCTGCCTTTTCTTCGGCTGCCTCTTCATCAATTAAAGCATCAAGGTCAACTTTTCCAAAAGCAAAATTTTGTTGCTGACTATAAGATTTATCTCGTAAAATATAGCGAATGATAAAATGAGAAAGAGCCATTGTAAATTTTGTGATTGGATAGAAGATAACATACACAATCATCACAGGAAAGGCAAATCCTTTTAGCACTTTATTCGGATTGATACTGAATAATACTTTCGGTAAAAATTCCGCAGTAAGCAAAATAATTAAAGTCGAAATAATTACTTGCACGAGCATCACCCAATAAGTCCCACTATCATATTCGGGAAAAAGAAGTTGAATGATAAACTCAGCAGAATAGATACCATATATTACAAGGGCAATATTATTGCCAATAAGCATAGTGGTAATATACTGCGAGGGATTCCGATAGAATAAATGCAAGATTTTAGAAGTCGTGGTGGCTTCTTTTATACTCAGCTCTAATTTAAGTTTATTTGAAGTAACATACGCAATCTCCATTCCCGAAAAGAAGGCGGAAAGCAAAATACTACAAATGATAATAAGAATAGTTGTAATCATAGGGAAACAAAGATACTAAAAATTATTGTTTCGTAGTTTCTTTATTACTTAAAGTGTTTGTTGAAATGCTATCCTTGCGTTTTTTTAACCGCAAATTTTGATAGTCAATATCACCTTTGGTAATATTATAAAATACGGGATTTTCAAAAGCTAAATCAGATTGAAAACCCGATGCCGTAACATCTTTCAAGTGTTTTAATTTATTGATGATAATTTCAGAATCTGTATGAATACTATTTTTTTTCTGTTCAATAAACAGCCTATCCATTACAGCAAGTGTGCTATCTTGCTTGCGTTCGATAGTTACATTTCCCCAAAGTTCATAATATTCCTCTGGTTTTATAATGTAAGCAGAATCTGCTGTAAGCTCAAAATTGGTATTTGAAATACTATCATACTGCCAAATATGAATACCATTAGGACAAATATAAATGTAGGGATTGTCGTCTTTGTGTTCTTCGACGATATCGTTAATAAAAGCCCGAAATTGCACAATACCATTTCGTGACTGCTTTATCTCAATATTTTTTCCTGTAATTTTCGGCTTAGTCGATTTATTGATTTCTTCCCAATCTTTAATCGAATTGTTATTTGTACAAGCAGAAAAAAACACTGCCCCCAAGATAATGAAGGCAATGTTTTTAATTGTATTATACTGTAATTTCAGTTTCACTATATATATGGCTTATTTACAACGAACAGTAGTTGTACCACCAATCCAACCTCCAACACTTACAGACTGTCCTTTTTTCAAAGTGTGGAAAAATAAATCCTCACAATTAGGTAAGTATGCACTTGTTTGGTTGATAAATGCTTGTGCAGCAGCTGCCGTTTCAGGGTCTCTCTTAGCTTGTCCAGCTTTATCGATTGCCGCCCAAATAGCTTTACTCTTTGAAACAATATCTCCACTTGCTGATGACAAGTAAGCCTTTGCAATAAGTAATTGAGGTTTTCCCCAATCAGAACGAATAGCCAAAGCTTTATTAGCCTCTGTACGCACTGCACTATAATGCTTTTCTGACAACGCAATACTTGCCAACATATAATGAATAGTTGCCTTACGCAATTCGTCTGTTTCCATTTTGCTTGCCTCTTGTATATACTGCTTTGCTTGTCCCATATCCCCTGCTTTCAAATAGCGAATACCCAATGAAAGAGCCGCCTCAGAAGTTGGAGAAAGTCTATATAAACTTTCAGCAATATTTGCATAAAGTTGTGAGTCTGTACATTCAAAACGGTTCAAAATACGAACGATAGAAAGCAATTCTTCTTTATTATCCTTAGATGCTTGGTATTTTTCTGCAAAAATATTTTGCAAAGTATTACAATCTGCCGCATTTGAAAGGATAAAATATTGCTGTACATTATTCAATACTTTACCAATTTTCTCTAAATTCTTTTTATTTTTCTCAACATCATAAATATTGTTAATCAAAGTATTTAGCTTGATAAAATTCTTTACAACTTCTTCTTTTGATATTTTATTTGCTTTGTAAAGGTCAACAGATGCAGCCATTGCTTTATCCATTACGGTTGCCTCTGATTTTACACCTTGCTGGTCAATAGAAGAAATCATATAGCCATAAGCTTTTTCAACATTATTTAGGTCACTTTTTCCATAATTATACAAATCGTACCCCTTACGACCTAAAATATATGCCTCATTATAATGCTTGTAATGAGCCCAATTCTTTGCTCGTAAATCCCACAGTTGCATCAAAAGGTCGATATACTTTTTGTCTTTGGTTGCAATATACATCTTTTTCAAGATAGTATTTCCGTGTGAATAAGGCGTCAATTGAAATTTCGGTGCATTTTCAATCACATACTTCCAGTGAGGATACGCCTCTTGGTATTGCTTACTTTTGTACAGTTCTTGATACAAAGACATCTCTCTGAGCGTCTTAATACTGTCTGTACCAAACTTCGAAGTGGCTTCTTTTACCACCAAATCCTGTCCCATAGCCCAATATGCAAATAATGAGGCTAATACAAATACTGTTACTGCTACTTTTTTCATTTTATTTTATTTTTTAAGTTATTCCATTTATTTCTTACTCATACAACACTTTCTGAAACCAATTTTCAAATAGTGTAAAACCTATATTGATTTTAGCATAATTCTCTCTTATTAAATTATCGTTAGTTGTTCCTCGTGTTCCCAACTCAAATGCTAAATTTACATAAGAACCTCTTATTGGAATTCCCAATCCTGCCGTTACACCAATTTCTTGGAGCTGTGTTCCATTTATAGTCAAATTAGCTTTGTTATAAAAAACACCTGTTCGATAACTTACTCTATCAAAGAACCTTCTTCCAGAAAACCTATTGGGAGTATATTCTAATCCCAAATCAAATTTATAGCTATTTTTAAGCTGTACAGCTAATTTTTCATTTCCTGTATTTTCTTTTTCTGTACCTCCCCAAGTTTGGTAATTTATATCAGAGGAAAGTACAATCTTCTTATTAGAGAATGCAAGACCTATGCCAAAACTGTTAGGCAAAGCGATTTTACTATCAGATTTTGTTTCTAATAAAGGAGCTTTCGGATTGTTTTTATAGGCTAAAAATGAATAATTTTCAGATAAATCTGTTTTATTACCAACAACCGCTCCTATCGTAAGTTGCTTTTTTTCTCTTAGTTGTAGCGTATATTGTACCCCCATATCAAAATTTAGATTAGAAACAGTTATCTTCTCTTCGCTATAAAAAGGTAATCCTCTACCACCTTGAAAAATAACTTCACGATTTTTTATAACTCTCCCCCAATTATAATTGATATTTACCCCAACCGACAGATTTGGTCTTATAAGAAAAGCATTTGAGAGATAAACTTTATTAACTCCCCCTTCTCCTTTGTACTTAGTTGTATAAACTCCTGCTTTTGCATCATTAGAGATAAAATCTAAATTATAGCCAACATTCGTAACTTTTCGTATTCCAGCAGACATAGCCCACCATTTTTTTACAGAAAATCCTAATGCAAAATACTCAAAGTTAGCTCGCTTACTATTTTCTTTTATAGAATTGTCTTTTAATTGAGTGAAAGACCCCGTAACTCCAACATCAAAAATAAACGAAGTACTATCTAATGTTGTATAACTCGCAGGATTTAGTGTATTCAAGTAAAAACCATCCCTTAATGCGATACCTGCTCCCCCCATTGCCTTACTTCTTGCCGTACCCAATGAGGCCAACTCCCCCAATCCAAATTGAGAATAGGGAGAACTCGTAGATTTCTGTGCTTGTATCGAACAAACACTGATTAAAATAAATGTGAGCGAAAATAAAATTGCTCGTGTCACTCTGCTTTGATTTGTCATAACCTAATATTGCAATATTTTTTTTGAGGTTACAAATATGCCATTTTTTGTTCGTATTACAAAAGACTAAGGCAAAATAGCTGTAAAAAAAGTAAAAAATCGTAGAATTATTTGATTATTGCCCCAACTATTGCTCATAAAAAACTTTCAAAATGGTATAAAAATCGACTCTTTCAAGATTATTTTTTTCTATATTTTTTTAATTTTATTGTAATTTTTATCAATTTTTAGAAAAAAAAATGAAAAAAAGTTTTGAAAAAATTTGGAGTAAAAAAAAATTGCCCTATATTTGCATCGCTTTTGAGAAACAAAGGTAATACAAAAATTCCTCCTTAGCTCAGTTGGTTAGAGCAT
>PDWI01005731.1_pt1 | contig 15886 bp, 11 predicted proteins | sample 1430891 | NCBI WGS metagenome assembly PDWI01 (sample SAMN01162508, study PRJNA174530) | Oral metagenome, whole genome shotgun sequencing project. | biome: Marine environment; feature: Marine mammal; material: Swab sample of the gingival sulcus; isolation source: swab sample of gingival sulcus...
GACAATAACCAGTAGTCCGCCTTGTACAAAAGAGGAGCTTAATAGCTGAGGTCGGACTGAAGCCAGCACGTCCTTTCGTTGCACCTTACGCAGATGGTCAAGAACCTTAACGAGGCGTTGCTGACGATTTCCGGTACGATTCACAGAACGTAGCACAGAAAGCCCCTGGACATATTCCACCAGCTCTCCCTGGAGGTTGGCATTGATTTCAGCAAGTTCTCGCATTTCTTTGCCTTTGGCGCGCCGCCGCTCCCGATAAAAGGGAATAGCCAGCGGAAAGACCAGCAGCATACAGACGGCCAGCCGCCAGTCGACAAAAAAGGTTGCTAGAGCCGCCACCAACGGGGTGATAATGATACCAAGGAAGGCAGAGCCCATTATACCCATCGGCATTACCACCTCATCGACGCTGCCCGCCAGTACCGATGCCAGTTCGCCGCTGCGCTTGCTATAGAGGGTTTCCAGCGGGATACGGCGTAACTGTTCTCCCAGATTCATTCGCAGTTCATGGGTAATGACGGCAAAAGCTTCAGAATAGTCAAATTCTCTGGCCAGCCAACGACCTAGAGTATCTACCAAAGTAAAAAATATCAGGACTCCGAGCCAGAAAAGAGCTTTTTTTACATCTGCTGGTGTTGTAAACAAGGCCGATAACAGCGGATAATAGCAGGCAAAGGCCAACCCTTGGGCGACGGATGCCATTATGGTATAAGCCATACTTTTTTTCAGGATTTTTGCCTCTTTGCCTGCGACCAGCAGCATCCGTTGCCAGGTTTGGTATAAAGGGGGGATGGATGTATCGTTCATAAGATATTCCTCTCTCAGCTACGCAGGTTCCAGCCTTGCGCCTGTTGATATTTTTTCCATAACCGGGCGTAGACCCCGTCTTGTGCAACGAGTTCTTCATGTCGTCCTGTTTCACTGACCCGACCCTGATCGAGTACCACAATTTGATCTACATTCTGGATGGTTGCGAGACGATGAGCAATAATAATGACCGTCTTGCTCTGCATCAGGTTGGCCATAGCTTCAATGATCGCAGCCTCGTTTTCCGGGTCGGCAAAGGCGGTTGCCTCATCAAGCACAACAATAGGGCAGTTACGCAAAATGGCGCGGGCAATGGTTACCCGCTGCCGTTCCCCACCGGACAACCGGGTCCCCCGTTCTCCGGCAATGGTATCGTAGCCTTTGGGGAGACTGGTTACAAAGTCATGGATCTGGGCAGCCCTGGCTGCTGCTTCTACCTCTTCGTTTGTTGCTTCAGGGCTGCCAAGGCGAATGTTGGCGGCAAGGGTGTCCTTAAACAAGAAGGTGTCCTGAAAAACAAAGGAAACGTGTTCCATCAGCGTATGGGTTTGCAGATCACGTACATCCACATCGCCAACTCTTACCGAACCAGCGGTTACATCCCAGAACCTTGGAATAAGCCGAGCCACCGTCGTTTTCCCAGCGCCACTAGGACCAACCAGGGCAGTTACTGTTCTCTGGGGCGCGTGAAAGCTGACATCAATCAAGGCCTCATCTTCACGCCCTTCGTATACAAAACTGACCTTTTCAAAAGTCACCGAGGCGTCACGGGGCAGGCGAGGAAAAGCCGAGCTGAAGTGTAGTTTTCTGGTTTGAAGTTTCTGAATTCGTAACGCACTGGCGTTGGCCCTGCGGATCAGGTGGTTAAGCCACATCAACGGCATCAGGGATTCTGCAAGCCCTGTTCCGAGCAATAAAATTGCCGTCCATGTTGGAATGGCGACAAGACCATCGCGAAATAAAATAAAGCCGACGCAGGTCAGAGCCAGCAGGGTAGGCAAAGGACCAAGGAGAACAAATCCTATCCTGCCGCTGGTGCCGGAAATTCGATACCATCGGATCAATACATCCTTGAATCCTTCCAGGGCGGTTTGATAGCGACCAAACGAAGAGGTGCCGTCATCAAAGGTGCGAACCACCGGCATCGCCTGGACAAACTCAATAACAGTTCCGGCAACACGCTCCTGCAGGGAATCATACTCCCTTTGCAGTTCCTTATTACCGCGCATTGCAAGCGACATGACCGCAATCCCCATGAGTAAAACAGCTAAAGAAACGAGAGTTAAGCGCCAGTCAATAATCACAATTAACAGCAAAGTGACCACCGGCATGGCCACACTGCGGCCAACCAGTGGCGTGGAATCTGCAACAAAGGCATGTAAATTACGCACATCATCCTGGATGACCTTGGCAAGAGTACCTGTCCCTTCCTGGAGAACGTAACCGAGAGGGAGACGACCGAGACGGGCTGCCAGATCGGTACGTAAAATCACCTCCAGATCAAAAGCTGCCAGATGGGAGACCTTGAAGGCATGAACGCGCAGAAAGAGGCTGCCAGCGGTAAGAATGACCGCACTCCAGAACCACCGCCAGGGATGACCTCCTGGTTCCAGCAATCCTGCCAAACATCCGGCAAGCAAACCTATAGAGCCAAGACCAAGAATTACCGCCAAGGCATTCATAGCCATGGCGGTGACAATACCTTTTTTTACCGGAGCCATCAACGCCCAGATTCCTTTCCCGGTCGGCGGGGACAAATCGGTATCTATGTCTGTAAAATTCTGCTGTTCTGCTGTCGCTTCCATCTGTTACTCCTTGATATCTTTTATCAGGTCATACTGGTGATCTTCAGGCGTGTTTTCCTGCATATCTTCACTGAAACAGCGATAATTGAAAATTGAGGGTGCCTTTTATTATAAAATAAAAGAAAACAGCCCTCTACCAAATACGGGAATAAAAATACCGCGATCGGGAAATTTAAAAGGCAGGGAATTAGATGACAGAAATCAGGTCAGCATAATAATCACGAATCTTGGTTGCTGACCTGATTGGTTATGGGCAATCCTGGTAAAAAACCTGGACTGCCCATGATTATTATTGGTCCATCCTGATTAATGGAGCTTTTGGTATTGCTTTAAAAGTGCGAGGACCCAGAGTCACAGTTCTGGAATTGTTTTTCTCATTGTCTTCAATAAGTTTGTTGCTTGCGTCCACAGTAACCTTTACTTCGGTCGGTTTCGTGATCTTCAGGTTTTTAAAGACATGTTGTATGGAGCTATTGGGGCGTCGCAGGTGCCCGTTGGGGTCAGCACTGGGAAGGGTCCTTCCATAGTTGCGTCCTTCAATAGTTGCAATTAAGGTGATAGCTTCTGGTCCATTTGGAACCCAACGACCGATTGGTACTCCTCCACAACCCGAATTGTTGACGATTGTGGCTGTTATTTCCTTGTTCTTGTTGAGTCGTACATCTGTTACTGCCAGATCTGCGTGGCACTTCATTGCCCTTTCAGCTTCAACATCCATTTCACTCCTTTCGCCTGGGTAGCTAATATATAAAGTTCCCTTGGCTGTGAATGGAGAGCTGTTGCGCAGTATAACTACATAGCGACCGCCTGTTTTTCGTAATTCTGGATCGTCAACGGCGTGGAGCATATTGTCTGTCATTCCATCAACGACCCTGCCACAGGACATTTGACCGTGAAAGTAATTCGGTTTCTTTTTCTTTTTACCAAAAAGGGCTCTAACCCTTCTTTTGGTATTGTTTACCCAGGAACGTATCTTATCACCAGCTATATACTCAACTGGATTGAATTTATTTATCTTCTTGCACCATTTTTGCCATTCCGAAGGACTTATCTTTTCAAACGCTCGAGAATCTACCAGTATGGCTTCCAGTGGATCGTGCGAGAGCTTCTTCTGTGGTTTGGGTTGAAGGCTATGGATGTTTACGACTACGTCGATTGGTCCCGGACGGTTTACTTCTATGGGATAATAAAGGGTATAGGGATCACTGCCTTCCCTGGGGTAGAGTTGCACATATTTATAGAGGACAGCGTTTTCTTTGACTTCTGTCAGACCAGTGGCAGGAAGAAATATCACGAGTAACAATCCTAATAAGCTCCATGTTATCGTTTTCATAAAAATTCTCCTCTCAAGTAATTGAAAAAACATTTAGGATGGCTGAGTATCTTTGGTAGATTTTCAGTCATGTACCTGGACAGTTAAAAAGACAAACTGTTATAATTCAAGTTAAACATACCAACAGGATAGATTCAACTGTTCGTTAATGAGGGGTTGGGTAAGCTAGAGTTCCTCTTTTTAAATATTGTTAAAATTTTTTATAGTGATAGTTGAAAAGATTCTTATAGTCTGCTTTTCTGCCGCTAAAAAATATTGTAGATGTTTATTCTATATATAATAAACAGGTTTATGGTGAATATATTATGTATGAGTGTCTCTGAGAACCAATAGTTGTTGCAATATATTGAAAAGAAAAAAGAATAAATGAATTTTAAAAATCTGTTACTCGTTATTTTAGCAACGATTTTGTTGACAGCCTGTACAACCAAACAACCGTTTTTGAACAAACCGGTTTCTGATGATAAATTACCAGCACTCAAGTTTGAAAAAAGAACAGGTAATACAGATGAACTTTCCTTGTTGCTGACTTTTTCAGGAGGGGGCACCAGAGCAGCTTCTTTGGCTTATGGGGTGCTGAAAGAACTTAAACGACAAAATCTTTTAAGTGAAATTGATGTTATTTCCTCTGTTTCTGGCGGAAGTTTTACTTCTGCTTATTATGGCCTCTATGGAGAACAGATATTTGAGGATTTTGAGGAAAAGTTTTTAAAAAAACCGGTTCAATCAAGACTGATTGACACTTTCATAAACCCTTTTAACTGGCTTGGAATATCCTTTTCAAATAGAAGTGATTATGTGGCTGAGTATTATGAAAAAGAGATTTTTGGCGAAAAAACTTTTGGGGATTTACGAGAAGATGGACCAAAAATTATTATAAATGCAACAGATATTTCAACGGGTAATCCGTTTGCCTTTTCCCCTCAAAATTTTCATAGAATCTGTTCTGATTGGGAAACATATCCCATTGGTCGGGCTATTGTTGCATCCTCAGCTGTGCCAATTGTTTTTTCTCCAATAACCTTAAAAAACTATGGTGGCTGTAAACCTCTTTTGTCAGATAGAACAAAAACACCAAGAAGTTATAATGCTCAACAGACGTTGAACCTGAAAAAATATAATCAAAAAGAACAATATAAATACCTTCATTTAGTAGATGGTGGAATAGCTGATAATTTGGGTATCAGGTCCTTGCTCGATATAGTTGCAGAATATGATTATGATTTTATAAAGGTTATGGATGTTTTGGGAATACCCAACAGCAAAAAAATAGTTTTAATAGTTGTTAATGCGGCCGATACTATAAATCCCGATATTGCATTACAGCGGGAAAGCCCGAATATAGAGACAACCATGGGAGCCGTTAGTACTATACAGCTTCAACGATATAATATTGATACTCTGGACCTGGTTAATTATTTTTTTGGTTTATGGGAGAAACAGGTAAATCAAGCCCGGTGTGGGAGTGATGATTGTGGGGGAATTCAGTTTCATCTGGTGGAGTTAAATTTTAATCAGTTTGACGAGAAGAAAGCGATGAATTTTGCCTTGACTGAAACATCTCTGGAGCTTCCGGGTAAAAAAGTTGATGAACTTATTGAGGCGGGTGAATATCTTTTAAGAAATTCAGCAGAATTCAACAGGGTGCTGAAAAGTATCAGGAAGAAAGAATGAGTTCTGGTAAACCCCAAAGAAAAGACCATCTCTAAACTTGCCAGCCTGCATTTGCTACTCTCAACTATTTTTCCTTGAGTTCTGTGGCTTTTTCAAAGATTTCAAGGAAGAGATCAAGTTTTTTCTTCTCTGTGGCCCATGAAGTGACAAGGCGAACTGCTGATCTGTTGTCATCTATCTTTTGCCAGACATAGAAATCAAAGTATTGCTTGAGTGTTGCAATGACGTTGTTGTCGAGAATGGGAAATATCTGATTTGTGGGCGAATCAATCAAAAAGGTGCAGCCTTTGGCAGCAAGCCCTGCCGCAAGTTTCTGGGCGGCAGTATTGGCTTGAAACGCCAGCTCGAGATAAAGATTGTTCTGAAATAATTCTTCAAACTGTATTCCCAGGATCCTTCCCTTGGCGAGCAGACCACCCCGTTGCTTGATGAAATACCGGAAATCCTTTTTTAGCTCATCTGTCCTGATGACAAGGGCTTCGCCTAAAAGTGTTCCGTTTTTGGTGCCGCCTATGAAAAAGGCATCTGCCAGAGAGTGAACCTTCTTAAAATCAAGATCGCTTTTGGCACAGGTTATTGCTGAACCCAGGCGTGCTCCATCAAGGTATAAATAGAGGTCATTTTCTTTACAGAAACTGGAAAGTCGGGATAGTTCAGAGTGAGAATAAACAGTTCCCAATTCCGTAGGATTGGAGATATAGACCATTCTTGGGCGCACCATGTGTTCAAAGTGGTGTTCTGCCAGGATAGGTTTTATCAGCTCTGGGCGTAATTTCCCGTCTGTACTGTCTACCGTAAGCAGCTTGTGACCAGTGGCCTCTATTGCTCCGGTTTCGTGGGTGGCTATATGTCCTGTCCGGGCGCTTATGCATGCTTCGTGAGGTCTCAGAAAAGTGCTGATTGCAATAAGGTTGGTTTGTGTCCCTCCTGAAAGTAGAAAAACTGCAGCTTTTGGGTCGTCTACTTGTTCCTGTATTAGTTGTGCTGCCCGTTGACTGTGGCTGTCCAGACCATAGCCTTCTTCCTGATCTTTATTGCTGGCGATTAATGCCTGTAAAATTCGTGGGTGCGCACCCTCACTGTAATCATTTTTTAAACTGTATTTTTCCATTACTGTTTGAACTGTTCCAGCTATTGTTTGTAATTCTGTAAAAAGATATTTTTCCTGTATTTATCATCGCACTATAAAACTATTTACAATAATTGAAATAGAAGAAGAGGTGAGAGGAAATCTTTTTTGCCACATCATTTTTATATACTGGATTATAATAGTGTCTTTGGTATCTTATTGTAATAGTGCAGAATCAATATTTTTTGTTTTATGTTGTTGGTGGATTGAGTCAATGAATGATAGCGATTTTATCAGGGAGCTTTCGCCTGAGCTGACTGAGTATTATCTGAAGGCAAGACAGGTCTATTCTGATTCGCCTGAGCTTTGTCTCGTTTTTCTGAGAAGTTATGCCCATGATCTTTGTGCTGTTATAGCAGAAGGGGACAAAGCTGTGGAGGAATTGACTACTCTTTTCAGGAGAGTGGAAAAGCTGGAAAAAAAGGGCTATATCACTCCACAGCTGGCAGAGAAGTTTCATACCCTGCGCAAGGATGCCAACAAAGGAGCACATCCTGAACAGTTTAATATCGATAAGAGAGACTATCATCGGCTTGCTCTTGCCAATATGGAAATCTGTTGTCAGCTTGCCGAGCAGGCATATTGGCTGCTCAGAAAAACAGCACCTCCTGCCTATCGTTTTGAGAAGCCCAGGCAGGACTCGATAAAAGATCTTTGCTATGCAGCTCTGGTTGCTGCTGATCCCGAAGCTCAGTATCTTGTCGGGCTTTCCTTGCGGTCAAGGGCTGAAGAAGCCAGACTGCTTGCCTTACAGAATGCTGAAAAGAGTGGGGCTTCTATTGTTAACCTTGATGATTCGCAGCGAATTTTTGAACGGGCAAATTATCTCTTTGCGCAAGCCGCTTTTCAGGATCATGTCAAGGCGATGTATGAACATGGTTGTGTGCTTCTTCTAAAAAATAGCGAAGAAGAAATTGCCGGAGTTGAATGGATCAGGCGAGCCGCCCTCGCCGGTTATGATAGTGCTCTCTCGCGTCTTGGCTTGATGTATTTTAATGGAACGCCGGTGGTAAAACAGGATGTTGAACTTGCTCTTGAATATCTGGAAAAGGCGGCTATTACCGAACATCCAGAGGCTTTGACCTTATTGGGAGCGGTTTATTTTGAAGGCAGTGAGGTAGAAAGGGATATAGAAAAGGGTTTTCAGTATTCTTACAAGGGTGCCGTCGCCGGTTATCCCGAGGCGCAGTATAATTTATCTCTTTATTATCTGGATGGTTTATCTGGTCGTGTAGATCTGGAGAATGGTCTGAAATGGCTTTCTCTGTCGGTGGAACAGCAGTGTTCAAAAGCTGAGATCCTGTTGGCCTCTTTGTATGTTGACGGTGATTTGGTCAGCCGTGACAGGGATAAGGCTTATGAGCTTTATCTGCGAGCTATTTATAAAAATGACCTTGAGGCAATGTTGGAGTTCGCGCTTCTTTCAAAAGATAATGTGTTTAATAAAAGTAATCATTTGAGCAGTGCAGCAGACTATTTACAGCTCTGCTATGAAAATTCTGAAGAGGGAAGTTCGCTGCGGGAAATTATTATCAAGGAGTCTCCTGTTGTTCTGAAAAAATTGCGGAAATGGATGAAAAAGGGAAAGCTGACCGCAAGAGAATATGAAGAGGCTGTTCTGGTCAGCAGTCTTTTTGATAAAAAGAATCTGCCTGTTAAAGATCGTAAAAAAAGGCTGGCTGAGTTACTGTAATAAATAGTGGTAATCTCAATAGCTGAGGATGAAATGTTTGACAAAGGGGGGTGTTTTCTAGTTAAATCAGATGTAACATCAGGTAGTTGTGTAGTCAATCTCAGCAGGAGGACGGTATGATATACAAATTGCAGAATATTCGGCCAAATCTTGTGGGCGACTCTCCGGAAATTCATCCAACCGCACTGATTGATCCATCTTCTCAAATTATTGGCAATGTAACAATTGGCAAAAATGTTTTTATTGCGCCTATGGCTGTCATTCGCTCCGATGAACAGGACGAGAATGGCAAGGTTGCAAAGATTATTATTGAGGAAGAGGCAAATATTCAGGATGGTGTGATTATCCATAGTCACGGGGGGGATGAGGTGTATATCGGTGCCCGTACTTCTGTCGGCCACGGGGTAGCTATCCATGGTCCCTGTTGTATCGAAGAAGACTGTTTCTTGGCTATGCGCGCAACCCTCTATAGTGCCAGCCTGCAGCGTTCTGTCTGGGTTGGCATGAATGCCTCTGTCATGCGTGTTAATCTTGATGCCTATACCTATGTCCCTGCTGGTTGTGTTATCAGGTCTAAAAGGGATGCCTGGGATCTCAGGCTTGTTTCTGAAAAAGAAAAAACATATATGCGACATGTGCTTGATGCGACAAATAATTTGCGGGAAAATTATCGTCGGTTATATGGAGTAGCCGGGAATAATTAACTGACTTTTCATATCTTGTCATTGCTGTTCATAAAGTTCTGGAGCAATGTGAGTGTTTGTTCAATACTTTCTGCTCTTTTTGTTATTATCCATCCTTGTGTTATATTCATTGTAAAAATTCAAAAGGCTTGCTTTTCTTCTGTTGATACATAACGTGTATTATCTTTTTTTGTGAATATAGTGAGTTAAGTTGTTTACAAGATAAAAATATTGCAACTTGTTTTTTTCAGGATAAATATTATTGCAGTTTGTTAACTGTATTATTATGCACAAAAATAATAGTGGTAGTTCCTGATTAAAACCATTAAGATATATTCATCTTGGAGCGCAATATTCATTTAATAAGAGCCTTTTTCAGGAATGGTCGTTGAATTCTTTAACAATCTTTAAGCTATATTCAGGAGAGAATAATGGAGAACAGTTTACTCCATTTTGTATTACAGTCTTATCAGCCAAAAGAATTTCCCTGTCTTTATCAACAGTTTAAGGATTGGCAGCAAACTAAACCATTATCAGGCGTTCATGTTTTTGATGGCGCACCTGTTTTCAGAAATACCTGTGCCAAATATGCAGCACTTCTTGCTGGCGGGGCAAAACTCACTGTAGGTGTAACAGATAATTTTTTCTATGATGAAAAAATCTATTTTATGCTTCCAGATTTTGGCATTAATACTGTGAAAAATGAATATGAGAATGGCAATTATGACCTGGTTCTGGATTGTGCAGGTTTACACTGTAGAAAACAACCAGAAAAAGGTTTTGCGGAATTAACCAGATCCGGGGTCGAAATATACAAAAATATTCAGCAACCATGTTTTTCTGTTGATAATAGTAGAACAAAATTACTGGAAGATTTTTTGGGAACAGGAGATGGTTTTCTCCGTGGTTTGCAGCAGAACGGATTTACAGATGTTAGTGGAATATCTGTTCTGGTGTTTGGTTTTGGTAAGGTCGGTAAGGGTATTTGTATGCGTCTTCGTCAGGCTGGAGCGCAGGTCGCTGCTGTTGATGATATAGATTCTGTTGGCTCTATACTGGATATTCCGCTTATTGATATGCGTGAGGTGGAAGCTGTGACCGGTGCAGTCAATGAAGCCGACTGTGTTGTTACTGCAACAGGGGTCGCTGGTGCCTTGCAAGGCAGGTATTCTGCCGAGATTTTTCTTCGGGAGGATCTGACTCTGGCGAATATGGGGGTTGAAGATGAGTTTGGTGATGGTGTTGATGACAGCAGGGTGCTTGCCAGAAACAAGCCGTTGAATTTTACTCTGGCAGAACCTACCCGGATGAACTTTATTGACCCTGTAATGGCCTTGCATAATGAAGCTGCGCTTTATCTTCTTGAAAATGATTGTCAACCTGGACTTTTTCCGACGCCTTCGAGTTTTGATGAAAAGTTTATCGGGATAGTCAGAGCCGCCGGAGAGATATCGAAAGATTTAGAATTACTCGATATGGCAATGGGAAAGTGAAATGACAAATCTCCTGATAAGAAATGTACAGCATGTAGGACAGAAGGTAGATGTGCTCATTGAAGGGAACAGGTTTTCCAGACTAGCTCCTGATATTAGCTTGACGGCTGACATTGAAATTAATGGTGCCGATAAGGCTATTTTACCCCCTTTTTATAATTGCCATACCCACGCTGCCATGACACTTTTGCGTGGTTATGCTGATGATCTGGAACTGTTTACCTGGCTTGACAAATATATTTGGCCCATGGAAGCCAAACTTCAGGCGGAAGATATTTATGTCGGAACAAAACTTGCCTGTCTGGAGATGATCAAGTCCGGTACGGTTTTTTTTGCTGATATGTACTGGCATCATAACGAGGCTGTAAAGGCTGTGGAAGAGATGGGGCTGCGGGCATGTCTTGGACCAGTGATTCTTGATACCGCAGATCAGGATTGGGCAAACGCACAAAAAGCAGATGCCGAACATTTTTTTGCAAGAAATGATATGTCTGATCGGATTATTCCAGCACTTTGTCCCCATGCAATTTATACGGTCACGGGTGATGGTTTGAAGTGGTGCTCAGAGATGCAGCAGAAGTATGACGCCTATTTACAAATTCACATGTCAGAGACGCTCAAGGAAGTGGAAGATTGTCTGCAGGAGCATCATTGTTCGCCGGTTGAATATCTTGATCGTTTTGATCTGCTGAACAGCAAAACAATAGCGTCACATGGCGTGCATCTTTCCGGGCGGGATAGAGCGTTGCTTGCCGAAAGAAGGGTCAAAGTTGTTCATAATCCGGTTTCAAATATGAAACTTGCCTCAGGAGCCTTTGATTACCGGGCAATGGTTGGTGATGGTGTACATATATGTCTAGGCACGGATGGTTGTTCTTCCAATAATAATCTGGATATGGCCGAGGAAGCAAAAATTGCGGCACTTCTTGCCAAACTTGAGACTGGCGACCCATCACTTTGCCCTGCTGAAAAAGCATTTGGTCTTGCGAGTATCAAGGGGGCTGAGGCTTTTGGTCTTAATGCCGGGCTTATTGAAGAAGGAAAACTTGCGGATTGCATGCTGGTGGATCTGAAAGATCACAGGTTGGTTCCAAATTATAATCTTGTTTCCAATCTTGTTTATTCGGCTGACTCAAACTGTATCGATACCGTTATTTGTAATGGGAAGATTTTGATGCGGGGGAGGGTTGTTCCGGGAGAAGAGGATATTGTGATAGAGGCAGTTGCTTGCTGCAAGCGTCTGATAAGATAAATTATAAAGGAGAAAAACATGAGCAGTTTTAGCAAAACATTTCTTAATGCACGCAGTCTCAAGGCTGCTACCAGGGAATTAACTATTGAACAGCTTGAAGCCTCCGTTGGCAAGCTTGAGAAGATTATTGAGTCCCGCAGGGCTGAAGAAGCTAAGGCGGATGCAGACAGGCAGGAAAAGCTTGCCAGGATACTGGAATACAAGAAGATGCTTGAGAAGGATGGTATTGCACTTGAAGAACTTGCAGGACTGGGTGGTATGACAACCAGAAGGGGGAAAAAGCGTTCTCCCCGTCCAGCAAAATATGTTTATAAGGATGCCAACGGAAATGAAAAAACCTGGACAGGGCAGGGCCGAACACCAGCTGCAATAAAAAAAGCTCTGGGCAAGGGCAAAAAGAGTCTCGAGGATTTCCTGATAAAGTAGAAAAAAGAATAAGGCTATTTTCCTGTTGTTGACAATGAGTACACAATTAAAAAATATTTCCTGGGTTAAAGGGGTACTGAGCCCCCCCCTCAGTACAAATACCATCCCTCAGGAGCTGAAAAAGGCTGTTGCCCGCTATGGAGATCGTAACGCACTCTATTTCTGCAAGCAGGATATTCGTTTAAGTTTTAGGGAACTTGCCAGGTTGGTTGATAATCTTGCCTGTAGTTTTGTGCTGCTTGGCTTGCAAAAAGGGGATAGGGTCGGTATCTGGTCGCAGAATCGTCTTGAGTGGGTGCTTACTCAGTTTGCTACGGCGCGTCTTGGTTTAATTCTGGTCAACATAAATCCAGCTTGTAGAGAGAAAGAACTTGAATATATCCTTGGTAAGGTTGATTGCAAGGTAATCGTTTTGTCCGATAGATCCCAGTTTACTCCCTATCTGACTATAATGACCACAATGATTCCCGAACTTCTGGATCCGTCGGTTGCGGAATTGTCTGTGCGTCGTTTTCCTTCTCTTAAATATGTGGTTCGGATGGGTGTCGGGAAGACTGGCTCCATGCTCAATTTTGATGAGTTATTGAAAAAGGGCGCTGATTCCAACATTGATCTTGATTCCATCACTGATGGGCTGGTCGGGGATGATCCCATAAATATTCAGTTTACCAGTGGTACTACCGGCTATCCTAAAGGGGCTGTGTTGACCCATTCCAATATTTTGAACAACGCGGCTAATGTCACTGGCAGGATGAACTTTACTGAGGATGATCGGCTCTGTATTCCGGTTCCTCTCTATCACTGTTTTGGTATGGTGATGGGCGTACTGGGATGTTTAACCAAGGGAGCAATGATGGTCTTTCCATCGGAGAGCTTTTCTCCTCGGTCAACTCTTAGGGCAATAGCTGCCGAGAAATGTACCGCAGTCTACGGTGTACCGGCGATGTTCATCTCCATGCTTGATGTCGCTTCTCCCCGCCACTTTGATCTTAGCAGTCTCCGTACTGGTATCATGGCTGGTTCTCCCTGCCCGGTTGAGGTTATGCAGAGAGTTGTAGATGAAATGAATCTTACTGAAATCACTATTGCCTACGGTATGACTGAAACTTCGCCGGTCTCTTTCCAGAGTGAAATTTCTGATTCTTTAGAAAAACGGGTGAGCACCGTGGGCAGAGTACATCCCCATCTTGAGGTTAAATTGGTGGGTGAAAATGGAGAAGTGGTGCCTGTTGGTGAAGTTGGTGAGCTTTGGACAAAGGGGTATTCAGTGATGTCCGGTTATTGGAATGATCCTGAACGGACAAGGGAAGTCCTTCAGGATGGTTGGATGCATACTGGTGATCTCGCTACTTTCGATAAAGATGGTTATTGTACCATTGTTGGCAGAATTAGTGACATGGTGCTGCGCGGAGGAGAAAATATCTACCCCAAGGAAGTTGAGAACTATTTGCAACATCATCCAGCAATTCAGGATGTGCAGATTTTCGGTATACCGGACGCCAGGCTTGGTGAAGAACTTTGTGCCTGGATTATTAGAAAGGCTGGGCAACAACTCACAGGGGAAGATGTCCGTTATTTTTGCAGAGACAAGATTGCTCCATATAAAATACCCCAGATAATTCGTTTTGTAGAAAACATACCCATGTCTGTTACAGGAAAGCCGCAAAAATTCAAAATGCGGGAGGCAATGTGTAAAGAACTTGGGCTGGTGGACTAGAGGGGAAAATAATAAAAAAGATGCGGGATAGAGCAATTTCTATCCCGCTGGGGATGGTTAGTACTGCCTGATGATCTGCTGCTGTTTTGAACGGCGTTTTTTGCAACCGGTACAGCGGTCTTTTTTGGGTGGGCGAGTAATTACTCGGGTTGTGCCATCGGTTAACCTGAAGCCCGCTTCTCCAATAAGGTAAATATTCTTATCAGGAACAGGGGACTGTTTAAGCAGGTTGCCAAATGTCTCTGCACAGGATGGTGGAATTTCTGTGATTCCTTCTGTATTGATGAAGACATTTCCTCTCCCCGAGTATTTGTCGGCGAGAGTGAAAGAGAGAGCTTCAACTTTTTCAGGATTTATAGTGCCCTGAAGTTGAATAAAAAGATTACCGTTTCTCTGTTCTGCGCTGATCATTGATAATACTATATTTGGGTTGTACAGTTTAGGGCGTGAACCCATGTTTTGCTGGACGCCAAGTTAGCAATAGCTAACTTGGCGTCCATTTTATCTGATCAATAGAAGAATGCAAGAAAAAAGTAAGCCTTTGCTAATTATTTTTGCCTGGATGGTGGCAAGGCTAAGAAGATTGTGAGGGTGAAAGTTATAGTTCGTCTACGCCCGAAGGGATAAGGCAAATGAAAACAAAGTCCTCTGAGCCGGCGTTGATGAATTGATGTTCTTCGTGGCCAGGGATGAAGATTGCTGTACCGCTTGCAACATCACGCCATTCACCGTTTTGATACACTTGTCCTTTTCCTGAGTGGACAAAGACCTCATGTTCCCATTTATGGCTGTGGCGGGGAGTAAAACCACCGGGTTCAATGGTAAAGACACGCATGCAGAAGTTGTTTGCATTATCTTTCCTGCCGATAACCACCCGACCGGAAACACCTTTTATCTTGTTGCTTTCCATTTTTAATTCAGGAACATCCTGATAGTTTTGAATTTTCATATTGTCTTTTTTTTGAGCTTGATTCCTGGTTGTTAATGTTTCTCTCCTGACTGAAAGGAGTTTCGCATTGTATACTATTTTGTCTACGAATCAAGTTGAAAGGAGGAGGCATCCTGCCTGACAGGTTCTGCACTTGTTACGCCAGGATAACTTATAGAAATATTGTAGAAAATGTAATGGCAATATCGGGGAAACTTGTTGTTGCTATTGATGACAAATATTTATATAGGGGAATTAATAATAGGGTGGTTATTTTTGTAAAAATGCAACTTTTGTTCTCTCTGTTGGGCTTTTTGCCTACTTTTATTTCGTGGGTAATCCTACTTATTACTTTTGTTTTTCAATAAGTACAAGAAAAATTTATGAGAAACGGGACTTTAGTGTAATTTTATTGATTCTAAAAGTAAATTTTGTTGATGAATAATATAATTTATTGTTTTGTAAAACAACTTGGCTTGTCTTTCCTTTTGTTACAGAGTGTAGCGCTATAGTAAAACAGATATTTTATCGTTTATGAAGGAGGTTTCATGTCGATTGCTGCTATATGGGATCGTTTATGGATTGTTCATAACGAAACTAAACAATTATTGTTGCCAGGCTCCAAACAGCTGAAAGAAAAGTTGATGAAGGAAAAAATTTTTCTCAGTGAAGAGACTTTGACCAAGGATGCTGATCTTTTGGAGGTTATGGAGGCAGCACCTGCAGAACGTATTGATCGTATTAAAACTGGTCCAGGGGGTGTGGATGAGGGAGAGCCTAAAGGTTACTCAACCCGTCAGCGGATCGGTTTGCTGCTTGGTCCTGTCCTTTTTGTGCTGATGCTGCTGGTGCCAGCTCCTCCAGCAATGGAGCCAGCAGCTCAGAGAATGGCAGCTGTCGCTCTGCTTATGGCAACCTGGTGGATGACTGAAGCTATTCCTATTCC
>PDWI01005733.1_pt1 | contig 15883 bp, 12 predicted proteins | sample 1430891 | NCBI WGS metagenome assembly PDWI01 (sample SAMN01162508, study PRJNA174530) | Oral metagenome, whole genome shotgun sequencing project. | biome: Marine environment; feature: Marine mammal; material: Swab sample of the gingival sulcus; isolation source: swab sample of gingival sulcus...
TCTTGAAATTACGGAATCTTTGGAGCAATTGCGTTGGCTTCAAAATGGTTTTAAGGTTAATTGTGCGATAACAGAATTGGAGGAAACCATGTGCATTGACACTCCTGAAGATTTGGTCAAAGCTAATGAGATGGTAAAAGGGAAGCCTTAGTCTTTGTAAGAAATCACCAAATAGTATTAGTCGATATATCTAACTTTGTTCATAAACCTAAGACCAAAACTGATCTCAATAGTGGTATTTTTTATCCTTCGTCTACGCAATGTTACAGTGTTTTGAGGATTGTAAGGGCTGACAACTCCTGAAATTTCAGGTTGATCGTACTGATTGGAAAGATCAGGATTAACAGTAAGCTCAATAGAACCCTCAAATAGCTCTGAAAAACTAAACTCTATACCTCCTCCAACCGTAACGCCGTAAGTAAATTTGTTTACAAAACCATTGTCCGGAAAGTAATAATTATATGTTTTATTTAGTTCTACAAACTTATCAAGATTTGTAAAAAGGGTATACTCTGCTCTCAAGCCAAAAGAGTAAAAAGACTTTAGTCGATCTGTCAGTATTTGTTTTCTTTTGCCACCCAAACCAAGGCTAAGATTGCTAAAAACAAATTTTTTCGTGGGTATTCTGTACAAATTACCACCGTAAGTAACAGCTGTTGCTCCTCGCCAAGCACTACCCTTGTTGAGAAATCCCAATTGAGCATAAAGACAGTTCAAAGGATTTTCCTCTGAATAAGACTCAACAAACCCCAATACATTGTAAGTCAAAAGTGGTGACTGATTGAACGTCTCCCATTTCTGATAAGAAAAAGTAGGTCCTCCCTTCACTCCAAAGTAAAAACTCTGGGAATTACCGTTGGAAACTACAAAAATAATCAAGATAAAAAATAATATTCTTTTTAACATTTACCTACTATTTTTTTATGAGCATTTGATACCAATTAATCACTAATAGAAACTTTTGGATGACCCAAAATATGAGGTGAGGTTGGGCTACTTTAATATTTATCCAAAGGTTGCTAATACTTTAAACATGATTTTATATATTTTATTACGCTTGGTAGAGTCTTGTATTATCTCTCTTTTGGCACAAGAGGTTCGTCAAACAAATACTTACTCCCCGCATCATTACTAACCCATTCCACATTATTGTAACTGTTCTTATCCTTCTTTTTAAGCAATATAGTTTCTCCTTTTCTGAAAATGGCATCGGAATCAGTGTTATTTATTTTTGCCAAATTTCTTAATTTAATCCCGAATTTGTTTGAAATATCAGATAAAGACTCGTTTCTAAGCGCTATGTAATAACTTTCTTTTCCCAAATATTTTGATTTCTTTTTCTCCAAATACACAACATGTCCGGCACCCAACTTTTGGTATTTACTTCTAATATCTCGATTGTAGGACATCAATTTTGAAGGCGATATACCCAATTCTTTAGCTATTTTGTATGCGGTATCTCCATCTTTGGATAATAAAACTTTACAGTCATTTACCATGGATATTTTGACAGTTTCAGTATTTGAGTTATATTTATCATCGAAATTTACATACTTATTCTTATCAGAGCGATCACTGTCAGGGCTATTATAGACATAACTGTTGTCGACGTAATAAGCATCGTACTCGTACAGTCCGTATTTTTCAATAATCAATATTAGCTTATCAGCATACTTTTTGTCAGTCGCATATCCTGCCTTGACAAGTCCTTTCGCCCAAGATTTATAATCAGATACGGAGTACTCATAAAGAAAACTATACCTGTCTTTTAGTAAAAAAAGCGAGTGGTCTCTAAAAGAGTCATCACTAGAATCATAATGCCTAAAGCAACTTTCTACAATTTTTCCCCTTTTGTATTCATCGTCTTCGTGCATATAGGATTTTCCTGTCCAACTGCCTCCACACTTTATTCCAAAATGATTATTAGCAGTGGTGCATAATTCGCTTCTGCCCCAATCAGACTCCAACATACCTTGGGCTAAGGTGATGCTGGCAGGAATTTTATAACTATTCATCTCATTAATGGCTATATCTTTATAATTTTCGATATAATCATAAACAAAATCTTGAGCAGAACCTTTCCATACTACAATCATAACTAAAATTACCCAAACCTTCTTCATTAGCAACTATTGTTTTGTTTATTAAATACATACATATTGCTAACAAAAATAATGCCAAATTTATATATTTAGCAATCATAGAGAATAAGTAAAAGTATTTTTTTGTTATACCAATCCCATTCTTTTTAGGCTTCCGCCAAAGGTACCGGAGCTCATAAATAGGAAAACCGAATTATCTTCATCTATTTGGCTGACGTGTTTTTGAAATTCGTCAGAGTTATCAAAAACCACCAAATCATTTTGTCCAAAAGCTTTTTTGACTTTGTCTTTGTCCAAAGGAGGCATTTTTTTCATTTCCAAGGTATGTGAATTGTACAAGACTACCGGAAAATCTGCGTTTTTCATTGTGTCTTTATATTGGGGTAAGAATTTTTTATTCAAACTGCTATAAGTGTGTAATTCATAAAAAGCATAGAGCTTTCTATCAGGGTATTCTTTTCTTACGGCATCAATCGTGGCTTTGAGTTTTGCCGGAGCGTGTGCAAAATCCAAAAATTTTATGGTATTTGCATCCTCGTAAATTTTCTGCAATCGCTTTTCAGTACCCTTGAAATCGGAAATAGCCTCAAAAAAGTCTTTTTCAGATATGCCCAATTCCTGGCAAACCAAAAGGGCTGCATTAAGATTTGATAAATTGTGATCGCCAAATACCTTAAGATTATGCTTATCAGATATTTTGTCGTAACCTATTCTCTTTAGATGATTTTCATTTTTTGAATCGGATAAAATGTCATTGAGCGTCTTATCATTTTTGTACCATATCAAAGTGCCCTTTTCCTCAATAGAATCTATAAAAATCGAAAATTGTTCGTTGTAGTTTTCAAGTGTAGGAAAAACGTTCATATGATCCCAATCCACGCCTGTCAAAACAGCGATATGAGGCTTGTAAAGATGAAATTTTGGTCTGCGGTCAATGGCAGAGCTTAGATACTCATCTCCTTCGAGTACTATTATCGGAGCACCGGATAACTTTACCATTAAATCGAAGCCTTCTATATTTCCACCGACCAAATAATCAAATTCAAAATTCATTTTTTTGAGTACCCACATTATCATAGAGGTAGTTGTGGTTTTACCCTGACTACCACCGACCACCACTCTTTTTTTATCAATGGAATGATTGTAGATAAATTCGGGATAAGAATAAATTTTTATCCCCATCTTTTTAGCTTTTATCAACTCCGGATTATCCCCTCTGGCGTGCATTCCTAATATTATGAAGTCGATATCTTCGGAGATATTATCCTCATTCCACCCCATTTTGTCGGGCAATAAACCATACTTTTCCAATCTACCTTTGGAAGGATTGTATATTTCATCATCAGAACCCGTTATGGTGTGTCCTGCTTTTTTCAAAGCAATTGCAATGTTGTGCATCGCACTTCCTCCAATTGATATTATATGAATTTTTGACATAATGGTTATTATTTGTCAGAATATTTATAGTTCTTTCCTAAGTCTTCCGACGGGAATATTTAGTTGTTCGCGATATTTGGCGATAGTTCTTCTTGCCACACTGTATCCTCTTTCCTTCAAGAGAATTCGTAATTTTTCGTCAGAATAAGGTTTTGACTTATTTTCGGATTCAACAATGTTTTTAAGTGTCTCTTTCAGTTCGATTGTCGATGCTTCTTGCCCGTCTTCCTTTACCATTGATTCTGAGAAAAAATCTTTTAGTCTCTTAATTCCAAATTCAGTTTGAACGAATTTAGCACTTGCCACCCTTGATATTGTTGATATGTCAAAGCCTGTGATATCGGCGATATCTTTCAAAATCATGGGTTTTAGCCTACGCATATCTCCTGTCAAAAAGTAATCATATTGAAATTGCAATATCGAATACATCGTTCTGAACAAAGTCTGTTGCCTCTGTTGAATAGCGTCGATAAACCACTTTGCCGAGTCTATTTTTTGTTTGATAAACATTAGTGTTTTACCGTCTTTGCTGCTCTTATCTATTTTGCCGTTATTTTCTCTATATGATTTTAAGACATTGAGATAAGTTTGGTTGATGTGCAAATCGGGAACATCGTGATTGTTAAGCCTCAATTCCAATATTCCGTCTCTGTTTGCAATTATAAAATCGGGAATTATGTACTCCAATTTATTGCTACTTACACTCGAAAAACCGCTTGCAGGCTTAGGGTTTAACTTCAATATTTCGTCTATTGCTTCCTTCAATTCAGTCTTGGATATAAATAAATTCTTTAGAAGTTTAGAATAATGTTTTTTTGTAAATACGTCAAAATGATTAGTCAATATTTTTAATGCTAGTTCTTTTCCTTCTGTTGCCTCTTTGTCGATATTGTACTCCAGTTGTATTATCAGACACTCTTGAAGATTTTTGGCTGCTATACCGACGGGATCCAATTTTTGTATTTTTTTCAAAATCTTTTGAACACTACTTTTTTCCACCTCGATATTGTATGCAAATAACATATCGTCAATTATATCATCTACTTCGCGCCTCAAATATCCGTCATCGTCGATTGTTCCTATAAGTTGTCGAGCGATTAACTCTTCTTTTTCATCTTTAAGGTTCAAAAGGTTTATCTGCTTCTGCAAGTGCTCCAATAAGGTATCATTTACGGAATTAGGCGTGAATTTTTCCTGATCATCGGTTTCCGACTGCGTATTGTATTTGTAAGAAATGGGATCTTCTTCAATATATTCGTTTATATAATCATCGAGTTCAAATTTCTCTTCGTTTTCACTATTGGCATTGTCATCACGATTATTGTCCAGGTCAAATACATCCACCTGACCTTCGTCTTCTTCCAAAGCCGGATTGCTTTCCAATTCCTCTTTTATCCTTTGTTCAAATGAGGTTATCGGCAGTTGGACAAGCTTCATCAACTGCATTTGCTTGGGAGAAAGCTTGTGAATCTGTTTTTGACTTAAATTCTGTTTTAACATACTTCGACTATAATAGAATTGACTTTAAAATCACCTTGATTATTGCCTCTAATACTCATATACCACTTAATCAATATAATTTTTCAATCCGTTCGTAAATAAAAATAGCACTCAACTCTTATGTTCTAAGCATAAAACATAAAACAATGCACAAAGATACACTAATTTTCTATTTAATGTAAAAAATACTGTAAATAAATTCTATACAAATTGCAAATCTTTATAATTTGTCATGTTTTTTAATTTCTGTTATTTGTTAAGTCTCTTTCAATATGAATTAATTTCTTTCATGATTTAGTATTATTACAACCAAATTGATAGTTTTGTAGAAATATTATATTATAAATTTAATTCAATATGGAATACTTTGTTCACGAATCGGCTATTGTGGATAATGGAGCCGTTATCGGCAGTGGAACTAAAATTTGGCACTTTTGTCATATTATGTCAGCATCTGTAATCGGCAAAAAATGCAACCTTGGACAAAATGTCTTTGTTGCCTCCGGTGTGACCTTGGGCAACAATGTAAAGGTGCAAAATAACGTATCAATTTACACCGGTGTTATCTGCGAAGATGATGTATTTTTAGGTCCCTCTATGGTTTTTACCAACGTTATCAACCCTAGAAGTGCCGTCAATCGTCGTGATCAATATTCAAAAACCACAGTAAGAAAAGGTGCGAGTATTGGTGCCAATGCAACTATTGTTTGTGGTAATGAAATTGGAAAGTTTGCATTTATTGGAGCGGGCAGTGTTGTAACCAAAACGGTGCCTGATTATGCATTGGTAGTCGGTAATCCTGCCAGACAAATAGGTTGGATTAGTGAATATGGACACAGACTTAATTTCGACGAAAAGGGAATTGCCATTTGCGAAGAAAGCAAACAAAAATACCAACTAAAAAATGATAATACAGTTTGCAGATTGGTGTAATACCGAATGAATTGAGTGGAATATCTTGGAATAAAAAAAAGCCCGAAACACTTGTCTCGGACTTTTTCCAGAGGTCGGTACCGGATTCGAACCGGTGTACACGGTTTTGCAGACCGTTGCCTAGCCACTCGGCAAACCGACCATATCAAAGAAGCGGCTGCAAATTTAGTATTAAAAATTGAAATAACTGCAAAAAAATTAAAAAAATATTTTTTTTATCTCATCGTAGGTCTTCTTCTTTTCCCTCCTCTATGCATCATTTGTCCCGATCTTGAGCCCATTGCTCCGGATCTGGTCATAAGAGATTGGTTGGCAAAAACCTTATTGAATTCCTTTAGTTGTTCTTTTAGAGATCTCTCTGTTATTTTTAGTTTTTTGGCTTCGTTGTAATATTTCTTAGCTGTTGTCCACTTATTTTTGGAAGCGTTTATATTTGCCAACTGCAAAAGTATCATCGCTCTTTCATTGTCGGAAGGCAATTTTATTTCTAATGCTTTGTTAAAGAATGCTTCTCCCTCTTTATGGTCTTTTCTGTTGACGGAAAAAGAACCTTTCAGAATGTAGTAGTACGCTCTATTCGTAGGATACAACAGTTTAGGACTAAGGGTTAATGCTAGTTTCTTTTCTGCTTCGTCGAACATTTGCTTTTGGACGAGTTCTGATGCTGAAATTATAGTTCCAAGCATTATGTAACTAACCAAAAAGATTAAACCTATAATTACAAACCATATTCCGTACCAAATTCCAAAATCAGCCCATAACCAAATTCCTAAGCCAAGAGAAACAATAATTATAGCAAATTTTAAGTAAATATTTATTTTAAACATATTCCCATATTTTGTATATTCAGGCACAAAGGTAACCACTTATACTAATTTTACCTTAAATTTATCAGCTAAAAATACTATTTCACGACGATCTTTTATCAATTTTGAGCATGGATATGGAAAGTTTTCCCCTTTTTAATTCAAATATTTGTAAAACATATAATCTTTATATAACTTGCAGGTTCTTTGGTGATTAAATCTCTTATTATTCATTCCATAAAACGCATTTAATTATGAAAACACATTTAATTATTATTTTTAGCCTTTTTACGATAGCTGTACAAGCACAAATAGTAAATATCCCTGATGCAAATTTTAAAGCCTATTTGGTAGAAAACTCTAATATTAATACCAATGGTGATGATGAGATACAAGTATCGGAAGCTGCTGCATTCTCAGGTGTTATTAATTGTAGTAACAAAGGTATATCTGACCTTACCGGAATAGAAGAATTTACTGAATTTTTTTTCTTGAATTGTAGCTATAACCAACTTAGAAGTCTTGACCTTTCAAATAATACTAACTTAGAATTATTAAAATGTTCTGACAATCAACTTACCGAACTTAATCTTTTAAATAATACTAATTTAAAATTATTGGGATGTTCCGGAAACCAAATTACTACCCTTAATCTTTCAAATAATATCACTTTGGAGGTAATTGAATGTTATGACAATCAACTTACCAGCCTTAACCTTTCAAATAATATTGCCTTGATAAATCTAAATTGCTCCGACAATAAAATTACAAATCTTAATATTTCAAACAATACATCTTTAAAATTATTGAAGTGTCAAAATAATCAGTTGATAAGTATCGATATTTCAAAAAATACCGCTTTAGATAATTTATACTGTAGTAACAACCAAATTGTAGGTATTAATATTTCAGATAATATTGCTTTGGTTTGGTTGGACTGTTCCGGGAATAAATTAACAAGCCTTAATGTGGCTAATGGAAATAATAATAATTTTGTGCCCAATTTAGATGCAAATCACCCTTTCGATGCAAGAAATAACCCTAATCTTGAATGTATCCAAATAGATAAGGGCTTTACCCCTCCCGAATATTGGAAAAAAGATGAAACAGCAAGTTGGAGCAATGATATTTTTTATTGTGAGCCGGATGCCGTTGATGATTTGCACAGTGCTGAAATCATGAATATTTATCCCAATCCGGCAACAGATATTGTGACGATAAAACTCAATGATGAAGTCAAAGATAAAAATCTGCAAATATTAGATTTGTCGGGCAAAGTCATCTTGAGAAAAAATATTTCAAGAAAGACTACAAAAATAGATGTGTCTGCATTAGAAAAAGGAGTATATCTGATAAAAGTAGGCGGTAAAACGAGAAAGTTGATAGTTATTTGATTATTTCAACGTCTTACTCAATGATAAAGCTTTTTTTATTTATAAGGATTATATTTTCTCGGATATAAATGGGTTCTGCTTGGGGAAAAATAGGTTTAAATACTTCCTCAAAGTATGTCAGTGTTTTTCTTTTAGAGTTTTCATCAATATTTAATCTATTGAAGAGCAAAACAGCGTTGTCATTTAATAATTCCGAGGTTTTTCTCAAAAAACCATTAAGCTGAAACTGAAAAGGAACCATGTCGTTTTCAAATATATCAACGATTATCATATCGTATTTTTCTTGCGCTATTTCAACATAAACAGCAGCATCCATTTCCATAACCTGAATATGTGATTCAAGGTTTTCTAAAACATATTTCTGTGCTAATCTGATTATTTCATCATCTATTTCGACGGCGTGATATTCAAAGTCTTTCTTAAAGTTTTTTTCCAACATCTGCGGAATAGAAGCAAGCCCCAAGCCTAATAATAAGACTTTTTTGATATTCAAGCTTTCCCAATTTAACCTTTTAAAAACTTCGAAGAAGTTGATATATTTATCTTCGTAGGAATATATAGCCCCCGATGTACACAGCTGGTATCTGCCTTTACTGAGATATACATCCAACACGTCATTGTATTGAGAAGATGTACTCTCTAGTAAAATATCTTTGAAATAACTCAATGCTTTTTTGACAATAGGTTTGCGCATATCAATTATTTTCCCACCTGCGATATTTTGATGTTATGGAATAAATGTGATTTAAGATGTCTATATCCTTATCGTTTAAGTCTATACCTCTTCTGTTCATCATAGCTTTGGCTGTTTCCAACGACTTATCAATTTTATAAGTGGAAAAACCGTGGCTGCCTCCCCAAGAAAACGAGGGTATGAAAACTCTAGGGAATCCTCCACCGAAGATATTCGCACTCACCCCTACGACTGTGCCTGTATTGAACATGGTATTTATTCCTACCTTGGAATGATCGCCCATAAATAACCCGCAAAATTGAGAGCCGGAGTCCTTAAATCTTTCATATTCATAATTCCAAATTTTCACATTGGAGTAATTGTTTTTTAGATTGGAATTATTGGCGTCGGCACCTATATTGCACCATTCTCCAATGACGGCATTGCCCAAAAATCCGTCATGAGCCTTATTAGAGTAAGATATAAATATTGAATTACTCACTTCGCCTCCTACTTTACAGTGTTTTCCTATTGTAGTGGCTCCGTATATTTTGGCTCCCATTTTTAAAACGGAATGTTCTCCCAATGCGAAAGGTCCTCTGACGAGGCATCCTTCCATTATTTCGGCATTTTTTCCGATGTAAATATCGCCTTGAGTGGTATTTAGAATAGAGGCTTCAACCTTTGCTCCTTCCTCAAGGAATATATTGCCATTTCCGATAACAGTGTTGGACTTAGACAGTGGAGCGGATTTTCTTCCTTTTGTAATTTTTTCAAAATCGTCTTGCAGAACTTCTCCATTTTTTTGAAATAAATCCCACAAGTTATTGATTTTAAGAAATTTTTTGTCGCCATAAACTTCTCTATATGAAAAATCATCAAAATCTTCTCTATCCCTCAATGAAGTGATGTCACTTTCATCCATTCTGATTGCTATTATATTACCGCCACAAATCAAAATCTCTTTCATTTTAAGGTCTTTGAGATTATTTATTAGCTTTTCAGTGGGCAATACAGAGCCATTTATTAGCAGGTTGTCTTTTTCAACTTTTAGAGGATATTTTTCTGATAAATAGTCTTGAGAATAATAGCTTATTTTTTTATTCAATGTACGCTCCCATTTTTCAGTGATTGTCGTAATCCCCACCCTCAATTCGCTAACAGGACGAGTGAATGTCAAAGGAAGTAAAGTCTGATATGCTTCAGCATCAAATAAAACTATATTGATATTATCCATTTTAATATTATATTTTTATACCTATAACCGAGCCAACAACAGGTGGCTTAGATAAACTAATGTTATTTATTGTCAGTAAATCTATCATTCTCATGTTATAAATAGCCGCTATTTCATCCAAGGTTTCTCCCGGTTTCAGTATATGATGTTTAACAAAACTTGTATTTTTATAAGCGTCAGTGTCAAAAGGTGATCTGATTGGCAGTTGCTCCAACTTAGATTGTGTTTTTTTATTTATCAAAAAATTTCTAAAATGAATTTTGGAAATTGACATCTTTTCCAAAGCATATTTATAACCTAATATATCTACGATAGTTTCCCTCGAAAAATTGTTTTCAAAGTACTTTAAATAATCATATTCTTTTTCTTTTTCAAACGAAATAAATTCACTTCCCTCGCTGTGTATCAACTTATATATCGCATCTTTAGGTAGTATTAATTTATGTCCACGTGAACTCGTTGGTATGTAGTTTTTTCGATATTCGTTGTTCAAGTTTTTTATTATTTTAATATCCAATCCCGTTATCTTGGCTATTTTGCGAAAACTTAAATGCTTAAACACTTTAGCTTCTGCTGTTTGAAAATATTCTTTTTGCGGAATATAGATTTCTAAATCATAATCTTTGTAATGTTCTAGGATATAAGAGATAGCTATAAATTTTGGTACATATCTGCGTGTTTCTCGGGGTAAATATTTTTTTATTTCCCAAAAGTCTGTCTTGCCTCCCGATTTTTTTATGGCTCTTCTCACACCTCCGGGTCCGCAATTGTAGGCAGCCAAAGCCAATGTCCAATCTCCAAATTCAGAATATAAGTCTTGCAAAAAGTCCATCGCAGCTTCGGTTGATTGCTCCACTGAATATCTTTCATCAATACTACTTCCAACTCTCAAGTTATACGATTTTGCAGTACCCTTTATCATTTGCCAAAGTCCTGCTGCTCCTGCACTTGATTTGGCATTTACTTTAAGATGAGATTCTACAATCGCCAAAACTTTTAATTCCTCCGGAAGATTTTTAGCTTTAATAACCTCTTCAAAAATAGGAAAATATATAGGAATGGTACTTAGTATATTACTAGTGCTTACTTTACCGTTTTGGGTATAAATATTTATATATTCTTTTACATCTTTTGTGAATCTAAAATCAATATTATTACTCAAATTCAATACTTTGGATTCTAACTCTTCCTCAGATAGATCACTCCCCAAAGTATTTGCTCCGTAAATATTATCAACAAATACAGAGAAAACAAGATACACAAATAGCACGAAAGCACCACGATAGTATGTAGTCTTTACATTCATAGGATTCTTTTTTAATCGATTTTGGGTACATAACGCAACTTGAACTTACTCTATTCTCAATCTAAAGTAGATTTTGTATAAGCCAAATCACCAAACATATCTAATTTTTTATTTTATAAAAAACACATTAAAACTAATTATAAACTATAATATATTATGCATCAATATTCGTGCCAATTTTTAAATGTTTTACGTCGGAGTATGATAAAAAATTGATTTGATCAAAATAACACTTGTCCATTATATTTTTATGGTTGATTTATATTATAAATTTGACAAAATCCATAACTTTACGGTATTATTGAGATAAGTTGTCTACAACAAACCATAGAATAAGTATTAAAAATTTTGTACTATGAGCAAGCAAAAAATATCTGTTTTTAGTAATGAAGATCAAAAGTCCTTATTTTTAAAAGCACTGCTTGATGATATGCAGGCGCTAGAGTATATGTTGGACAACGATTGGTTCGAAACAGATGTCATACGAATAGGAGCCGAACAAGAAATGGTTGTTGTAGATAAGGATTATCGCAAACCTTCTACTGTTGCCGTAGATGTTATAAATAATCTTGGCGCCAATAAGTGGATTGATACCGAGTTTGCTAAATTTAATATTGAGACAAATATAGATCCGAAGGTGTTTACAAAATCTGCCTTTTCGGATATGGAAAATGAAATAACGGGTTATCTAGATACGATACAAAAAGAGTTGGATAAAAAAAATGCTCAAATAGTTTTGACCGGAATATTGCCAACTATTAGAAAATTTGATTTGGAACTGACAAACTTGACCCCCAAACAAAGATATAAAGCACTTATTGATGCCATAAACAGCCAATTGTTAGGCAAATCCTACGAATTGAAAATATTGGGTATTGATGAGTTGATTGTAAAGCACAATTCACCGCTGATAGAAGCTTGCAATACCAGTTTTCAAGTGCATTATCAAGTAACTCCGGAGTCATTTGCCAAAATGTACAACATTTCCCAAGTTTTAGCGGCACCGGTAATGGCGATAGCGGCAAATTCTCCTTTGGTTTTCGGAAAGAGACTTTGGCACGAAACTCGAATTGCAATGTTTCAACAAGGAATAGACACTAGAGCTTCTCACGATCATTTGAGAGAGCGAAGCCCAAGGGTTAGATTTGGAAACGATTGGATAGATAAATCTATATTAGAGATATATAAAGATGATATTGCGAGGTTCAGAGTGTTGTTAAGTGCTGAAATTTCAGAAAATTCACTTGATAAAATCAGTAAAAATGAAGTGCCGCAACTTATGGCTCTAAATATTCATAATTCTACGGTTTATAGGTGGAATAGAGCTTGTTATGGAATTAGTGATACCGGAAAACCTCACATCAGAATAGAAAATCGAGTGCTTCCGGCAGGACCAACCGTATTGGACGAAATGGCAAATGCCGCATTCTGGATCGGAACCATGGAGGGATTAGCCCTTGAGTACAATGATGTTAGGGAGTATATTTCATTTATAGATGTTAGGGACAATTTTGGCAAAGCTGCCAAATTTGGCATTGACACCAAACTCACTTGGTTTAATGATAAAAAAATATCACCTACAAAATTGATACTCGATGAATTGTTGCCATTGGCAAAAAAAGGTCTGGAAAGTCGAAATATAAATAATGACGACATAGAAAGATATCTCGGCGTGATAGAAGAAAGAGCTAAAGCAGATACTAATGGCGCTCTTTGGCAACTAAAAGCATACTCAAAATTGAGAGAAAAAGCCACCGAAGATCAAGCTCTATCAACTGTTACTGCCACAATGATAAGTAATCAGGTGAAAAATTTACCTGTTTCTAAATGGGAATTACCAAAATTTAAAGAATTGAAAAAATATAGACCTTCAAATTTGCTCGTGAGCGAGTTTATGCAAACGGATTTATTGACAGTAGAAGAAGATGATATTTTGGAATTTGTAGCCGACTTGATGGAGTGGAAAGACACGAGTTTTGCCCTTGTTGAAGACGAAAAAGGAAAAATGGTAGGCTTGATAAGCAACAAGGATATATTAAAAGTATTGATTAGAAAAAGAAATTTGAAAGAGCAACAAAAATATCTAAAAGTCAAGGATATTATGAACACCAACCCTCTGACACTATCTCAGAATGATAGCATTTTGGAAGCAGCTAAAATCGTTTTAGACACAAACGTAAACTGTATTCCCGTTGTCGAAAAAGAGGAATTGGTAGGCGTTATAACCAAATTGGATTTGATAAAAGTGACTTCTACATTGTTGGAGCGCTTGGATTGATATTGATTATAATCTTTAATCGTTTCTTAAATTAACTTTGAAGTGGAAAAAAGGTATTACTTTTGTAGAAACATTTGAATAAGTATTAAAAGAACTCAAACTCGCCTCATATTTCGGGGTATTCAAAGGTTTCTTGTATCGAATAATTATAAAAATATATGTAATATGAATAAGATTTTAAGTTTGTTGTTGATATTGGTTTCTATTGGTTATCTGAATGGACAGGTAGTTTTTAGTGAAACAAAAATTATAGCAAATAATAACCTAAATGGGCCAAGATCCATTTATGCCGCCGATATAGACGGCGACGGTTATCCGGACATATTGTCAGCTTCACTTTCCGACAACAAGGTGGCTTGGTACAAAAATACTGATGGAAACGGTACTTTTGGGGAACAACAGGTGATAACTACGGGAGCCATAGGTGCAAACACTGCTATTGCAGCGGATTTGGATGGTGATAATGATTTAGATGTTTTGTCAGCCTCTTCTTTCGATGGCAAAGTGACTTGGTACGCCAATACCGATGGAACAGGCACTTTTGGAGAGCAGCAAATTATTTCTAATCAATGTTCTTATGCTATGTCGGTAGCAGTAGCAGATATAGATAATGACGGTGATTTAGATGCAGTATCAGCTTCTCTTTCCGATGATAAAATAGCTTGGTACGAAAACACTGACGGATTGGCGACTTTTGGTGAGCAACAAATTATATCTACCGAAGCGGATGCCGCTCTTTTTGTAAAAACAGCCGATATAAATAACGATGGATGGGTGGACGTGGTTTCTGCATCTTTGTTAGATGGTAAAATAGCTTGGTATGAAAATAATAACGGCAGTTTCTCCCAACAAAAAGTGATAACAGACAGTCTCAATCAGCCAAGGGCAGTGTATTGTGCTGATATAGACAATGATGGTGATATAGATGTTTTTGCAGCATCCTCTGCGGATAGTACCGTATCGTGGTATGAGAACACCGATGCGAAAGGTACTTTTGGCACAAAAAGAGTAATCGCAAATGATGTAGTGGGTGCTGCTGCGGTGATCTGTTCTGACTTGGACTTAGACGGAGATTTGGATGTCCTCTCTTGCTCTTACAACAAAAACATAGTAATGTGGTACGAAAACACTGACGGGTTGGGAAGTTTTGGGACTAGAAATGTGATAAGTAACATTGCGAGAGGTCCTAATCAGTTATGGGTAGCAGATTTGAATGGCGATGATAAGCAAGATGTGATGGTAGCTTGTGAAATTGGTAATAACTTGGTTTGGTATCAGAATGAAACAATAACCTCAGTAGAAAAAACACAAAACAACACTGATTGTAAGCTATATCCTCAGCCTGTTGTAGACGTTTTGCACATCGACCTGGAGCATCAAAATATTAAAAGGATATACGTTTTGGATATGTTCGGTAGAACGATAAAGTCTTTTCCTTGCGGAAGAGACAAGGTAAATATTGACATGACCAATCTTGAGAAAGGAAGTTATTTAGTAAAGGTAGATACAGGTGAAAAGCAATTTGTTAGAAAAGTGATAAAACTATAAGAAACCTTAATCTTACATTTGGCAAGAACATCCCCGAGAAATAATGGCATACAACGAGAAAATAGCTGAAAGAGTTAGACATGCGCTCAAATCTTGGATATGCCTTGCTTTGGACTTTAATGAGTAACTGATGATAGACAAAAGGTAAAAAACACTGTGGCGAACCTTATTACTAAATCATCTTTAAAACTACACCTATGAACTTTAAAACAATTTATGAGTTTCTTATAGATCTTCAAATCAATAATAACCGTGAATGGTTCAATGCCAACAAGCAGCATTATCTGGAAGCTAAAGGACTGTTTGACACCTTTATTGACCGGCTTATTCAAGGGCTTAAAACGATTGATAATAGTATTGACGTGGAAAATGCCAAGGACTGTGTTTTCAGAATATACAGAGATACCCGCTTCTCTAAAAACAAAGCACCCTATAAGGAGAATTTTGGCGCATCTATTGCCCGCGGTGGACGCAAAAGTCCGTTTGCCGGTTATTACATACACATAGAGCCCGATCGTTCTTTTGTAGGTGGTGGTATTTATCACCCTGACAGTCGCGTCTTAAAGGCGTTACGTCAACATATTTTTGAACATTCAGAGATGTTTAAAAATATTATCAATGATAACAGCTTTAAAGTTTATTTTCCGAAAATCTATGGAGATAAGCTTA